>Ga0164294_10001189_pt1 | contig 24410 bp, 22 predicted proteins | sample GEODES005metaG_FD_111479 | JGI IMG/M metagenome (GOLD analysis project Ga0164294, IMG submission 111479) | Oligotrophic lake water microbial communities from Sparkling Lake, Wisconsin, USA - GEODES005 metaG | ecosystem: Environmental > Aquatic > Freshwater > Lake | place: USA: Sparkling Lake...
AGCACGTAAGGGTAGGGATCCAGCCCGAGCCGCCGATGCGCCCCTGCGTCCCGTTATTGACATCATCAAAGATTTGTTTGAACGTACAGGTTACAAGATTACCTATAAGGTGATTGACGTAACAGAGATTGGTGTTCCGCAGCACAGAAAGCGTCTAATTATTATTGGGCATAGGGGTACCCAGTATCCGCATATGCCGTGGGGCGATCTAACACCGGCAAGTACTTCGCCACAGACCTCTATTCGTGCCTTTCTTGAACCCCATCTTAAGGATGCGATGGAGATACCGGCACTTTACCGACCGGCTGAGCAGGGTACCCATTATTGGATTCCTACTACGGAGACGCTACCAACGGGAACCCCACACCCTAATCTCGCCCTACTGGTGAGTGGTACGCGTAATCCATCCAGCAAGGAGAAGAAGGCGAATCCAAATATTGCAGCAAAGTTTGTGGAAAAAGACGGTCTTATCAGTTTCGGTGTTCGTAAGGGCGGCTATCACGGTATGGTCGTCAATCCAGATGTCGCCTGTAATACGATTATCAGCACTTACAATCTCTGCCCGCGGCTCTTCGTTGGGCTCCACAACGCAGCTGCCGGCAAGTATTGGATTCGTTGTATGACGCCGCGGGAGCTGGGACAGATTCAGGGTTTCCCTGCTAATTATGCGTGGCAGGGAACTGAAAAAGAGCAGATTATCCAGATCGGCAATGCTGTTCCTCCGCCGTTAGGCGAGCGTATTGTGAAGTCGTTGGAGCGTGTGGTATTCAAGGCGGAGCCTCAGACAGTGGATGGTGTCGTAGAAGATGATGAGAGCGAGGATGAGGAGGCTGAGTGATTCACTTCAAATCAAGGCGAAGATTGCTGAAACCGGCACCAGAACCCCATCGTAGAATTCCACGAAAGGTGAAATCATCACTACAATGGAAATTCATTTCAATGTCCTTCTTTTTTGTTATAATAACTTTCTCAATGGTCTTGATAACAAACTTAGGATACCACGCACAGTAAAACTCTCCTGCTAGATTTCCATGAATAGTTAACCAATAGTCCTTTTCTTCAAGAGCCTGATTTGCGATAGGAAGCATCTCTTTGATTAAGGTCTTCATATCCTCATCAGTAATAGCAAGTTCCTCGTTTACTGCCGAGCGTTTGGCTAATAGACTTGATTTGGGACCATGTTTGGCACGCACCTTCTCTTTAATTTCCTTACCGAATGCAGTCTTGGGATCACTTTGTGTTTTACAATCCTTATCAAACCACTCTGTGTAAGTAGGAGTTGGTGCAGAAATAGACCACTCGGTCTTGAGTTTATCAGAAGCGATATACATATCATACCATATTTTCGCATATTTTCGTGCTAGACTGTACTTTTCAGCACCACCGTTGTGAAATTGAACGCCGGCATTCCACGGCTTATCGGTGTCTTTAATAGGACAGTACTTCTTTGATCCCTTATGTTCAACGTGTTTCCATTCGCCCTCTGCTTTAGAGCCAATATCACGAATTTTAATATCAAAGTCATAGTGTGTTCCACGTGAGGAACCTGTACGTGCACGAGCGTCAATAATTTGCTTGCCAGGAAACTTATTCACAAATGCAAGCATAATCTTGGGACCACAACTATTATTGTCCTTAATGCCATTGATAATGGCTTTAATGTCAAGGTCTTCATTGGCAGCAGCTGTTTTTTTTGTACGAGTTGTGTTCTTTTTTGTCTCAGAGGAAGGAGGAGGCATTCTATATGTTAGAACGGAAAGAAAGTAGAAAGAGAGAAACGCAGAAACCTGTTTAAAAAATATAAGGGATTTCAATTTTTCTCTTCATCGTGTATAACCAATCCCTTATACATACCTTTTTTGAATCGTATTGTACAAAAGGTATGTTTATAACCCCTACACATAACAGGTTTACAAGGTTTTATTAAATTAGGAGTGACTGTTTCAGCTTTAACATAGTATATTTTACGCACTGTTTCACTGTCAATGTAACTGACAATAATATATGCTACTTTACCTGCCGATCTATAAGTAGTATTATAGGTCGTTCCGTGAATAACTAAATCTCGTCCATTTTTTCTTGGACGTAAATCTTTGCCTGCTTTTACTTGAAACCTTGTATTACAACAACGGCACTTCAAGTCATAGACGGGCTGGCTATCATGATACGTTTTCCAGTTTAGTCCACGGCATTTAGGGCACGATATATTTGTAACTAGTTTTTCCGCAGCACAACCAGGTAATTTTGTTAAACGTCGTCCTTCCTGGTAAGCTTCTACCCAACAATCAGACCATCGCTCGTTTAGGGATTCCATTTAATTAGAACTATGTTGAGTTAAAAAATAATCAATTTTCAACCGTTGGCGAATTATACAATGGCAGACAATGTAACTATTTGATCTGATGTTAGAGTGTTCAGCCAATCCAAGAGCGACATTTTAGGATTACGCACTTTAATTGAGATACCGTGGGTGTGTGATGAAAGCAGATATCCATCCGTGCCATTTTCTACATTGAAGGCTGGCGTTGCTACTACTGGAACAGTATACTTTACTCCAAACATTTCTAGAGTATTTGAGGTCGGATTGGAAACAGGGGCATCCGCATCTACAGGTGCTGGTGGAGTCACAGGTGGTTCCGCAACCGACTCGGTTTCCGCAGCAGCCTCAGTTTCCGCAACCGCCTCAGTTTCCGCAACCGCCTCAGTTTCCGCAACCGCCTCAGTTTCCGCAACCGCCTCAGTTTCTGCAACCGCTTCGGTTTCCGCAACCGCCTCTGTTTCCGCAACCGCTTCGGTTTCCGCAGCAGCCTCAGTTTCCGCAACCGCCTCTGTTTCCGTAACCGCCTCAGTTTCCGCACCTGTGTTATCCGTAAGATCATTCGATACAGCATCCTTATCTTTTGCTGGCTTACGCTTTAGCATTCCAGCAATAGAATAATCAGTGGTAGTAGAATTAGCATCAGCCCTTGCTGCTTCAGATGCTTCCTTCCTCGTAGTTTTATCTGCCCATGGCACTGTAATCTGTCTGTAGATATTAAATAGTGCATCAGTTAATACTTGTGACGGAAGAGCCTGATCATCCATCTGCTTATTAAACTTACTACCGATTATTTCATCTAGATCTGCAGAAAACTCTACAAGCATTCTTTGGCGTTCAGCAGAAGTTGTTGTGCGGTCATAAATCTTCTTTCCAAGACGCTTTGCCACACCAACTGTGCGAACACTACGCTTGAAGTAAAACCCCTTGCGGTCATGTCCATCTAAGAATGAAAGTCCGTCTAGTGTCTTTCCTTCAGCTTCTAATACCTCCTTCTTTAACTGTATTACACGTATAGGAATTACACCAAGAAGTTTCGTTGTAGGAAGTTCTACAATAGGAGTAATATTGCTATGCTTTTGTCCATTTTTTGCGAGTACGCAATATTCATAATAAGTGGGTCGTTCAGGTGTTCCACTTGTCTTTTCCCCCTTACGAATTTCACGCTTTGTTGTATTTCTTTCGATAATGCGTGCTGGCATACTCTTTGACTCAGGTGCGTATACATGTAGAACCGTTTCATATGGTGCAAATTCAAGATGTTCAGTTGGCTTATCTGGATTTCCAATCATTTCGTCATCCGAATAGAAGAGGTCAATAAGAGGAAGTGGATCGCCTGGAATATTATTACCAATCCATATCTTACAATTTGGACGAAGATTGGAATAGGAAATAGCAATCCCCCGTTTTAGTTCGCTCTTAGCAACATCATAGGGCATACTACACTTTGGTAGAAGATGGCGAACATGGACAAGCGTACCTGAATCTTGTGATACAAATTCGGCAAACAGGTCTGCCTTGATGCCATGGCTGATAGCCCAATCAGCAGTTACATTTGCCACAATTTCTGTAGGATTATAACTATTATTATCCTTCATTACTTCGATGTCTACCATAATGCCTACAATGCCACCACCTACTACCTTACTGAGAATAACAATAGTATTGCCCATATTCATAATTGCGGACTTCATACCGACATGAAATTTACCAATATCCGTAGCATCTCGGTCATTCTTGATATTTGCAATGACAAAAGCCTCACAGAGTTGTTTGAGATCCATTCCAGTCGCATCATCGAGAACACAAATACGATCATCGTAGAGCAGAATGCGAATATTTGAGGCATCCTTGCTAATAGAATTATCGACAAGTTCTAGAATACTTGACAGAAAGTTGTATCCCGTTGCACGTAGAATCTGGAGAATGCCAGCAAACGGTGGGCGAAAGTCATTACGTAATTCGTTCATTGCCATTGTTATAAATAAGAATGGCAGTTATATCGACTCAATTTTTTCGCGCCCATTTAAGCCCAAGCCGCTGACATAAATATAAGAGTCCCACAAAGAAGAATGGCAACGACCTGTGTCACTTTACAGGTTACGGCGGACTTTGTAACCCCGCCGCTCCTAGTCAATGCGAGTGCCGAAACGTGCGTCAATGTACTCACAGCAGGTGTAGCGGCGGTAGAGTCGGCATGTACTACCATTAGCAAATCTACAAATGCTACGCTCATTGCAAAGCACGAAGCCACAATGGCACGCCAGCAGAAAGAGGCTGAAGCAGAACGTCAGCGGCTTCAAAAGGATGCGGAGGTGGAACGTCAGCGATTTCAAAAAGAGATAGAGCGACTCCAAGCCGATACAACGCTTGCCAAATCACTGCGAGTCGATGCGGAAAGCCGCCTTTCCGAGGCGACAGCAAACGCCAGGCAGCAGGCTTACGACGATGCTGAGGAGCGTATCCGCAAAGCGGTAGAAGAGCGTAATAAGGCGGAGGAGAAGGCATCCGAGTTTCAAAATCAACTGATGACTGCGGTGATTGCGGAGAAGCAGCGTGCGGAAGATCTGGTGAATGCGGAGCGTGCCCGTTCAGATAAGGCGATTGAGGAGAAGAACCGCACCATCGAGATGCTACACGGCATTAGTACAAGCTCGTCGCAAAAGGGCGGTGTCTATGAGCAGAAGATTAAGCACTGCGTTATCAACGCTTTTGGATCCGCCAATAAGTTTGATATCCTAGACAAGCAATATGAATCTGGTGATCATGTTGTCGAATGGGAAATCTACAAGATGATGATAGAGGACAAGGATAAGAAGGAGATTGACGCGGAGGATATTCGCAAGGCACACCGTGATTTCACAAAGCATAGTGAGTGTGATATTCTTCTTTTTATCAGTGCACGTGCTCACATTCCGAAGCACCAGCGACCTGGTGATATTGATATTGCCATTGTAGATGGTCGCCCTGCCATCTATCTAGGCAATTTCAATGATAAGGAGAATAAGATTATATATCTAAAATCTCTACAGCCGGTAATGCGTACGCTGATTGAACTGACGAAGAAGGCGGCAGAGGGTCCTGAGGTGCTCAATGAGCGGCTCAGTGACAAGCTGCGTAGCATTCGGCAGCATTTCATTTACAATGAGCAAATCATCAATGATATGGTGAATAAGACAAAGGCAGCGGAGCGTAACATCAAAAACTCGTTAGACGAATTGATATTGACGATTACGAATGTGCAAATGACGTTTAAGAACTCTATGGCGTCCATTGTCAATGATGATGATACAAGTACCCCTGTGGTAGAAGAGGTAGAGCCGCCGCCAGAGCCAGAAGTGGAGCCGGTACCGCTAAAGGTAACGGGGAGGAAGCCAGTGCCGAAAAAGAAGACTACTACGAATACGTAAGTATATTCTTCTTTCGTAGAAAATTAACGCGTGTGAAAAATTTACACACAAAAATTCACGTGTATTTTACACGCAGATTTTTGTTTCTTTGTTATTCTATAACTCGTTTTTCGCGTAGTTTCTTGCGTTTTTTAAAACACAAGAAATAGGGCACAAAAAGTTACACACAAAATGTGCTGAGATTCTTGTTAATCAAAAAAATTAAAGAATATTTGCGAAACTTGCGCCAAAAATCGCTCCAAAATTCACGTCAGATTCATTAATCTATAGATTAATGAATCTGACACACTTTTTGACGTGAAAAAACGCCCCATTTTGTGGATTTTTTGTGTGTTTTTTTGTTTTGCGCAGAATTTGCGCGCAAAATACACGTAGTTTTTTGTGCGCAGATTCTCTGAATTAAAAATCACGCACAAAAACGCACATAAAACGAGTTATTTTATTCTTGGGGTATTGCTGGTTTTCCAATATGTTCTTTGAGTTGCGATGTATCCACATTAAATATTGACGAATTAGGTAAATCCTTACATTCTTTTTTGCCAAATTTGCCGTCAAATGCGCGTCTATTTGCGTCTAAACTATAATAAATTTTTACAAACACTATTTCCATCTTTTTATCATAACAATTATCGGTAATACAATCTTCACCAGCAATATAATAATCACCCTTTTGTTTTTTAAGCGTGTCTAATACATAATTGTATGTATCGCAGTACTGTTTCATTATAGCAGGACTGCCCCAAACCCACATATCAGACACACACATTTTCTTATATATACCGTGTGTAACAAACCAGCACTGTGGTTCTACAGAATAAAGAATATTATTATTTATATTTGATAAATCGGGCATTGTGGTGTTTATCATATCGGCTCTATATTTCATAATACAGTCATATTCAAAATTATTGTTAATACTATGCTTTATCGCCATATTATATGCATTCATATCATTGAAATACATAGACATCTGACATAATGGTTTATATTTACCATCCATCATTACATAATATGGTGTGTATGGATGTGTGTGAACAAAATCATCGGGAAATACATATCGCTTAATATATACTCCTTTCAACCATTGTGCTAATTCTGATCTTACTATATTATAATAATCACTATCATCGTCATTTATAGATATAAATAGGTCAATATTATAATGCGTATTATTTTGTAGAAATGGTAGCATACAGACCTCATAGCGACATATTCTTCCTGAAATAATAAGTGCTAGTCGCATAGTTCTACTACTTACTGCTAAAATAATGTATTTAAATATGGAATCATGTGATAGTCAACGTGACCCGCTAGATGCACAAAATAATTGTTCTCAAAAAATGTGTCTAATTCGTATCCGCATGTATATTTATACATCTGCCACACAGCATTCCATTTGTTGTCCATCACAATATGTTTTTTGTTTGTCTGAAGTTCATATCCTATAACAACCTGTTCGTAGTGAAACCCGTTTTTATGAGCACGAATTTCATTCTTATGCTTCTCAAACACACTTTCCATAAATTTTCTATGCTTACGCGGCTGAAAAACTAGAACCCCTGTGTTAAACACCATATCCGTGGCTAAATGCTTTTCTATATGTATGCGATAGTAATCCATTGCACACGTATCCCATTCGCCGTTGACGAGTCCTGAATAAGGGACCGATTTTGCCTCTTTTGCCGCCTTTCGCTGGTGCTCTATACGCATCTGCCGTGTTGGCTGCGAATACTCATCTACAATACCAATCTTATCGCCAAAATCGTAGGCACTATGAATCGCCGGTGCCTCAGGATTGATAATCACATCCGCATCTACAAACACAAGTAAATCATAATCCTGTGCCCAATCGTAACTACATAGAAACATCTTCGTAGATAGAATGCTTAGCGGCTTGAACGTATAGTCAGACTTATCATAAGGCTCCGTTATTATACGAAAATCATAGCCGTGACGCCGCGCATAGTGTTCGTGACTCTTACGAAATAGATGATTATATTCTTGGATATACTTATCCCCTACAGCCAATGTTACAAGCACTACTTTCATTTCCTTTTATTATATGAAATAAAAGTATGTTTAGACCACGATTACATACAGATAGGACGACCATACACCTTGGAAAAGTGCTCTAGCCAATAATTGTACGTTTTGTAATCGGCGGGCGTTCCCCAACAAATATAATTATCAACTTCAAACACCTTCACCTTGTAACCACGCTCAATCAGTGGATTCAGCAGGTCGTCTACATAATACTCACCATTCGTACGAATATTCTTCTCATAAATATCCTTGAGCCCCTCACGGTAGATAGACGTCTTGCGAAAGAACATCGTGCCAATAATAGCGTGAACCGCTCCTGGTAGTGGCTTCTTCACACTCACGTGCCGAATCGTATTATCGGCATCCACGTCCATCCATGCATACATATGCGGAAACAGCTTCCCCGTCGGATTATTAGTAAATGACCATACAATCACGTCTACTGACGCGTCATTTTCCAGCTTCATATACTCAAAGAAATTGTAATCCGCACCATTGTCACACGCACTAATCATAATCGGCATTTCATCAGTAACGCCCGCCTGGTCAAGCCCAATCTCGCACGTACACGCCTGCCCCTCAGTCGTATCCGCAATCTTGATAATAGTAGAGTCTGCCCACTGCGTCTTAAGCGCTGCCTCCAACGGATAAGCTGCTAGATGCTCCTCTAGACAAATAAAGACCTGACGGCGGCACTCTGGAATACATTCTACCGCACGCACAATCATAGGCTTGCCATTTACGTCTAGAAGCGGCTTAGGGTCTGTAAATCCATCCATCTTAAAACGGCTACCGCGCCCCGCCAACGGTAAAATAAGTGTCGCACAGCTTCTAGGTATAATTTGTAAATCCGACGCATCCTTAAAGTGCCGGCTCCACTTATTGTAAATCGCCAAGTCGTGCGGCGTACCCCACTGTAGCATCTTCTTAATCTCAAACGGCACTATATGCTTGCAGTCCTTTATCATATGATTATAGACAAGGCTCACATAGAACTCGCCGTTCTTCTTGCCTGCGTCACCACATTCCATCAGCGCCTTAAAATATTGCTTGACGTATTTGCCGTGGCGGAAATAATACGCACCGTTGGAAGCGTACTCGCTCATACGATTATCTGTAAAGGGCTCCTTCTCACGCACCTCTAGTACACGTCCATCTGTATCGCACCGCAGAAAGGCGTAATTGTCGGTGCCTAGCATATGAGGGTGGAATCCACGGTACGCCACTATTACACCATCCGCCCCGCTAGCGTGAACCGTTTCTAGAAACTTCTGGTAATCCCATACGGTACCATAGTCACAATAACTGACAATAACCTCCGTATCGTCCGCAATCGTATCAAAGACCTGTGCCACCGCATACACCGGACCAAGGCTATGCCCCTCAATAACGTGTACAGTCGCACCATACGACTCAAGCAGAGCACGCATATTGGTCGTCTCAATATGCTGCCGGTTACAGATACAATGTACCTCAGCACCAGGAAAAAGGTCAATCACGTGCTTAATAATGGGCTGACCATCTACAACAATCAACGGTTTGGGCTCGGCATAGCCTGCTTCTACAAATCGGCGCCCCACGCCTGACATCGGTATAATGACCTTCATGGTTTATTTAGACTTTCGGCGAGTAGCCTTAAACCGTCTAAATCGCATACAAACGGGCTATTGAGTCCGCCATCCAACGCTTCGAATTGGGATGGTTTGAAGGTCGCCGTCGCAAAGACGCCATCTGCCGCAAAGCCCGCCACGTCATTATTGGATATCTTTACTGTATATACACCGTCCGTATACGCATCAATCTCCCCAATCTTGCCCTGGTAAGTCGACGCTACGTCTGTAATCTTGACGCGTACATAGAGCGGATAGAGACCGTCGTACGGTGTGTGGTGTGTCAAATCCGCATACTGATAACGTGTATGTTTCATCGTATGAATAAACCGTTTATTAATTGTTAAAAAGTAAGGTGTAGTTATACAACCTACGGCAGTCTTAGGATTGCTGAATAAGATATTCGCCATTCCTCCCCCAACAAAACCAATGATATGTGTAGCATTTTGAAACAACCCAATCTTATTAAGCGTGCTGAGATTCTCACAAAATATCTCTTGATAGCCGTAATTGATTAGACTATCTACAACCTGGTCCTCATTGATACACTTGCGTCGTGTCGTATAGTTTGTGCCAATATTGGACGTATCGTTATGAATCCAGGTACGGCGGCTCACATAGAACTTTTTGGGCAGTGTGGCATTGTTCGACGTAAATAACATATCCCAAATACGGCGAGCCTCTGGTGATGGCGGCATATTGGACGCCCAAGTGCCCATGTGTGTCTTGCCGTGTGTAAAGGACGAAGGTAGATATAGGTGCTCGTACGCTACATTCTCTTCCGCATATTCAAACTCCTTGTAGCCAAGCATTGCTAGAAATTCGCTCTGAAAGCGCATCCACTTATGATCCTTTGGCAACAGTATCTTTTGCTGTCTATTTGTATGATGTGCCAAATACGGCAATGTATCGTATAAGAAGTGAAAGTAATTGCTCAGATTGAAGATAAAAAAGAAGTAGTAACCTGGCTTCGTCGTCGTTGGCGGCGGCTGGTATTGCGGCTCACATGCACCAACCATTGCGGGCATAGACATAATCTGTTCATCGTACGGATTCATGCCATTGACCTTACAATTAGGATACGTAGGATTAGTTAAAACCGCATGCTCTACGTGATGGAGATATTTGATGCGGCTCATATATAAAGCCACAATCTATGGCTTTATATATGTTTATAGCACATCGTGTAAATCAGTTAGACGAAACGGTTGCTGCAGAGGTATTTGGTGCCGCCGATGGTATAGAGTTTGATATTCGTGATACCGGTGGCGACATCGTTGTACAACACGACCCCTTTTTGGGTGGGCAGCTCTTTACAGATTTCTTGAAGTTCTGTCCATCTAACAAATTCTATATAGTAAATGTCAAGTCTGAAGGGATTGAGCGGCGTGCTATTGCTGACCTTGAAGCACACAGAATCACCCAGTTCTTTCTATTGGACTGTAGTATTCCGATGATGGTTCGGCTGGGGAAGATGGGCGAGCGTCGTCTAGCAGTCCGCTTGTCCGAATACGAATCACTTAGCACGGTGGAAGCAATGGGTCCCTTTGTATCATGGGTATGGGTAGATGTCTTTACCCAGTTGCCACTTACAAATGCTATAGAAACCTCTATTCGTACCTATGGTCTCAAACTATGTCTTGTGTCGCCCGAATTACAAGGGCAACAAGAAAAAGTTGTGGATTATAAGACTCTTCTTGCGAAGCGTGGTGTTACTATTGACGCGGTTTGCTCAAAACTGTATAACCGCGGTCTATGGATATGACTTTAATCTACATTAAAGTCAAATGAACGTCGCCTTATTTATAAGCGGACGCATATTGGGGTATGATACCTGTTTAATTCCTTTGGTGAATACATTTTCAAAGGATTATACCATAAAGGTATTTTTCTCTATCAATACTTTATCACTAGGTGAGGGTGAGAGTATGGATACTATAATAAGTCATCTTAAACAGTTGCTTGGTGATAGATTTGGTGATATCTACTATGAGGAGTATAAACTACCATATGAGTATGTTCAAACAAAACTTCAAAACGGCATTGATAATTTCCTCTATAATCAACTATCGTGTTTTTATAATGATAAGCAAAATTTACGTATTATTGAAGATTATCAACGTAATCATAATATATCATTTGATGTTATATCAAAAATACGTAGTGATATGACAACTCATCGTGCCTGTTTTTATTTTAAACGGGACGATCCAAATATATTAATGATACGAACAGCCTATAGTTTTGTTACATACTGGGGTCACATATTTGAACCATTTCCTTATCCGATGGTATCGGATGCATTTGCGTATGGTAATCTAAATAGTATACGCTTATACTGTAAAACGTATGATTGGATATTAGAACAAAATAAATTACGTAATGGAAAATACATGTATACCTTTGAGCCACTTTTAACTGATAGTATTTTAAACTATTGTGTCAATGACCACGATGATGGTAATAATAATCCTACTATCAATTACAGAGATTTATTTGATATATTTTTTTACAATGTAAATAATGTTAGATTATCGTATGATATTGATATAGAATACAAATTGCTGCCACCTGAACAACGCTCAAAAAACAACTTCATTGTAGATAAAACGAATGTTCTTAAGTACACACAGGCTTGTCCAAAATAAACTTGCCTTCTCGTAATAACTTTAGATTTTCCTCTATTGTATCGGTGCCTATCAAGTGGTCATATTCGTCATCATTTTCGACAAACACTTTTTTATAGTTAATATACCGCTGCCCTTTACACTCGTGATTGAAACTTTCAGGTCTATCTACATTAGTAAAAATAGGGTTCCAATTCAAGTTTGTTGATAATGAATGATACGAATTTATAAAATGGTCTATAGCTTGGATTCCTACTGTTCTTGATACCAATTGCCCACCGGCGTGAGGACAACGAAAATTTGAATTCATATCTGTATTAATTAAATGAAAATACTTTTTAGGCATATATACTAGATCTTGTAATATACCAAGGGTATTATAATCTAATAAGCCGTAACGAATCTTATCATCTATCTTCGTAAATCTAGATAGAAAGTACTCCTTAATAAAAAAATCAATTCGTGTAAAGAATACAAATTCATACGGAGATAAATCTAGTTCACTCACAAATGCGTTTGTCTGTGCATAAAACTCCTCGACACAAGAGGCAATCGTTTTACGAAAATTACTATAGATTACCATAGGACTATATAGCTTAAGTATAAGTTCATCACATTCTGGTGTCATGGCATATGAATTAATAAAAATATCAGTATCTATAGAAAACTTCGCCTTCAAATAATTTATAAGACGGATATGAGAATAGGATGCAAGACGTTGCCGATCAATAGTATTAGGCGTATCATCTCGCTTTTGTGTCTTCTGTCCGCCACTACGATATGTTTCCCCGCTTATAACAAACAAACAGCGCATTATTTCTTATAAGAAAATAAAATTTAAAATTTATTTATTCGCAGCCTGCCTTAGTTTCTCCTTATCCCAATTCACAATCTCGGAAACCTGTATTTCTGACAAGAAGTTAGCAGGTAGTGCCACGTGAAGATAACTCAGCAGGATTTCGTATATATTATAACACGACTCATTGGAGTGTGCTACAATATAAAATACACTGTTTGCGAAGATAACGCTTGGAAGGTGTCCGTATTTCCTGTAATAGGCTATAAGCTTTTTGTTATGGTCATCGTTCGGATCCTCAAAGAGTAATGGGGCTTCGTGTAGAAATACAGCAATGTCTGGCGTGTACGGCAGGAAAATACGTTCTAGAATATGCGACGTGAAGAACGGCTTAATCAGTATTTTTGTGCCGGTCAACGTATAAATAGTATCAAAGAGTGATGATACTAGAGGAATATCGGTATGGGGCGTGCGGAACATATATTTCGCAATGGCATTCATTTGCTCTAGAATTTCAGAGATGGTGTCGCCCATAATTACTACGCCGTGATTGCGGAGAAAATAGACCTTTGTATCATCGGCGTATACCAAGGACATTGTTTGCGCCAGCGGAACACCAGGTTTGTAATACTCTACCGTTTTTGTATTTGTGTTGGGAAGTTCAATAGCTCCATAGTTACAAAGTGCATTCATAAGGGGATAAGGATGCGTATGGACGATAATGCGGGGCGGGAAGGCGTGTAAAAAAGCCTCAATGCTTGGCTTTCCTGTACCTTCTAACACAGTATGAGATACATCCTCATTGCCCACTGCGAGCGCTTGCCGAATAGCGGCAAGGTCGCATACAAGTCCGTTATTGGGTGCCGATACTAACGCACCGCTCTTCTTCACTATAATACGGTTTGTTGCGGCGTCTTTGACTGATATATTTCCACCAGGTCCCTGTATCCAATCCGTCCACGGACCAATTCGGCGGCAAAGTGTTTCGTATTCTTCGGCGATTGTTATTTCCATAGTAGTGAAATAATCAAATATTGTATAATGCCTTCGTAATTATCGTTGGAAATCTTTAGATTACAGTTGTTTGCCTTCAGATGTACAAAAAACTCCGTGTGTGCCACCTGTTCGCGGAATTTATATTGAATTGTATCGTTAGCGGACTCTATAGGAGCCTCTCGCAAGAATGGAAGAAGTTTATTATGAACCGACGGTGATAAGTGCCGTTTTATAGTTGCTGCTGCAATAATAGTTGCTGTATTAGCATCCTTCGCGTATAGATGTATGATAATATCCGCAGCGTCCTGTTGAGGTTTAATATAGGTAAGAAAGTCCGGCTCTCTGAGTTTCATTGTTTCTAATACGGTATTAGGATCGGCGCCCCTTACTGCTACATCCCGCTGTATCTTCCACTGCTGTTTTAAATAGGTATCGGTATCCAAGTATATTTTTAGGTTGTAGATATCGTTGAGAGAGTCCTTATGAAGTGTATGAAGACCGCAAAACAACATAAACTTATTTGGTTTTATGTATTTTGGCTCTGTAAACTTGCCGCCTACGTGGTCATAATCTACTGCGTGTATATCTTCCCCCAAACATAGTTTGAAAGTATCACTGGATAACTTTTCTAAGTAATTTGCGGTAGGATTTAAGTGTGTAATAGTGCTGTACTGTTCTGCACCCCGTTCCCATTTATGATACCGGTCCGTTTCAAAAAGTAGCGTCTGCTCAAACGGCAAGATATCTTGGATAAGCTTAGATAGGGTGGTTTTTCCTGCACCACTATCGCCGCAAACAGCAATCGTAAAGCATTGGGATAGGACAAGTTTATATGGCATATCGGTACGCACGATATTGAGACCATTTATTGTTAGATGGCTATACAATTGCTGTTCGGATATAACTGGAACGGTCGATTTGAGATACCAATACATTTGACAGTAGGTACGCATGGCAGCATACGACCCATAGGCAACCTGGTCATTTACACAGTCTGATGCCTTAAATTGCTCATTAAATATATCAAATCCAGTAGGAATATAGACAGTATGGTCCTCAAATGGTCCTGATAGCTGAGAGATAAACTGCGGAATAGTCATTTGCAATTTAATATCGGGTCTACACCGGAATATACGTGTATAATGACCTGGAATATTTGTAAATAACTTTTGTAAGCGATGCCAATATATAATGACATTTTGTTCACGTTCTGATAAACCTGATTGAATTGGTGGTATTTCGGAGTCAATGATAATTAATTTAACATTTGGATTTTCTAAGAGATTATCAACTGCGGGTGCCGTATTGATAAAATGATCCTTCGTATCGGAGCGTGCAAAAGATAAAAATAAATGATAGTTCGGTGGTAACTGCTTCAGGAATGCGTATAGGTGTTCATTGAATGAACGAGCCAAGCCAGATACAAGAATAGCCACCGGCTCCTCTTCCATCCCTCACTTATCTCGGGTCCGATTAATTTAAATCTCATTGAACGCTTATACCGTTCGTCCACATAGATCGTGAAATGTTCCGTATGAATCGTCTGCCATAGGACGGTTCAGTAGAATTGGATATTTATTCTTTAGCATAACAAAATTTGCCTCTTGGTCCATATACACATACGGTTCGTACATCTTGCCTCGCACGAACATATGTAAGAATTGAAACGGCTCTAAGAAAGGGCGTCCTATAACATAATATGCAGGTTTTGTATCATCATTTGAAAATCCATATATATTTAGATGGTCTGTACAGTATTTTTGAATGGCTGAATCCTCAATATCTCTATAAGACGTATTAGGAACAAATGCAAGGGCACTCTTAAACGCCGCTACTTTCCAAATAGATGGACCAACATCATACGGAATACGAAAGCGCGTGGTTCGGGTATCCCTAGAATTTACAAGATTAAAATGCGGATGGTGAATGGTACCATTGTTACGCCCAATAATGCCAAATATAAACCGGTCTATATTATTCGCTTTAATAATGTTAAAAATATCTGTAAAGATTAAGTTGGAAAAACTCAATATCAGGTCATTATCATGAATAAATGCTACATACTCAGTAGGAATATGATTCATAAGTGATAGCACCTTATCAGAATAGTTAAGCGAATCGTCATATGTAAGAACTCCATCGAACCCTGTAGGTTGAATAGAGGAATTTGCGTTGACTGCTATTAAACGCTTGTAAGTGCTTGGAATAAGTTGGGAAGTAGTATCTTTGACAATCTCCCACAAGTCACTGTAATCACTGTGAGTATAAAATAAAAATGTTATACCTTCCATGTTTACATAAATAACTGACCTAAGCTTTATATCATGTAACGGAATCTAAAGAGTCTCAACGTCTCATAACAAGATATGAAGGTATTTGTACTATGTGGAGGGATCGGTAGCCGACTACAGGATTACTCATTTCCTAAACCGTTGAATATGATTTACGGCAAACCCGCTATTTCCTATACACTTCAAAATCTACCTGCATGTATCCATACTATCTATTTTATTACTTCTCCGCACTTGAAACAATTCAATTTCGAACAAGTTGTCGCAAATCAGTTCAAAGATCGCACCTGTATATTTTTACCTCTGTCGTATTTTACACGCGGTCCCGTTGAATCGGCGTGGTGCGGCACACGCGAACTAGATGCAGACGACGAACCTATCGTATTTCTTGATAACGACGTACTTTTTGAGTTTCCAACTAAGTTCTTTGAAACCCACGGCTCCGCCTTTCTCGGATACTCTATAGATAACGGGACCTCTGAAGCATTTAGTTTTATACAGATAAACGAAGGGCGAGTTACAATTGTCAAGGAGAAGAAGCGTATTTCCAACCAGTTTATTTGCGGAGTCTACGGATTCAAATCACTTAAGCAGTTTCGTGACGTTGCAAAGAAACGGCTCGTAGTTCCTAGTGAAACCGAGCTCTATCTTTCGTCGTTGTTTGAAGACCTAGTAGAGCAGGGAGATACTGTAATCGGTGTGCGATTTTCAGACACCATCACACATATTGGCAGTCTCAAAGAACTTCATAATACTATTGGGCGTATTTCCAAGCCACTTATGCGTATTTGTTTTGACCTAGATAACACACTTGTAACGTATCCAACTGTGCCTGGCGACTATTCCACCGTTAAACCGATTGAGCCGATGATTCAACTCGTACGAAAACTACACGACGAGGGGCATACTATTATTATACATACCGCCCGCCGTATGGCAACCCATAAATACAATGTAGGTGCCGTTATTCGTGATATTGGTCGACAAACCTTGGATACCCTTGCCGAATTTACCATCCCCTACGATGAACTACTCTTTGGGAAGCCTATTGCAGATATGTATATTGATGACCGTGCCATTAATCCTTATCGCAATGATATGGAAAGTATGGGGCTCATAAATTATATGCGCCCTGAGACTCCCATCAATAAACTTCAAAACAATAAATACAATACTATTGAGCTTGACGGGAACGATGTTGTAAAACGGGGTAAGATGGATCATCTTGCCGGCGAAATTTACTTCTACGAAAATATACCACATTCGTCATCTGTTTCTCGCTTCTTTCCTATTTACTATAGTTCTATCAAATCATCAGGGACTGCTGAACTTCGCACTGAATATATACGCGGCGTGCCGATGTATACTCTTTACAAATCAGAGCTTATGACCCGACATCATATAAAAACCTTGTTTGAAATCCTGGACTACTTACATAATATAAAGGGTGATTCGGTACCATCCTATGATAAAGTCTATGAAAATTATGTTACAAAACTTGAGCGGCGTTTTGCTGATAAAACGGTCTATTACTTTCCAGATGCCGAAAAATATCACAATCTATGCCTTGATAGGCTCAAACGTTATTTAACTGAATTTTCACCACCTTGTATTGCTTCATATATTCATGGTGATTTCTGGTTAAGTAATATTTTATTGGATTTCAAGAATAATATTAAGCTTATTGATATGAAGGGGCGGCTAGAAGGATATTTGACAACCGGTGGCGATGTAATGTATGATTACGCCAAATTATACCAGTCTATTCTCGGATACGACCGCATACTCTATAATGATTCGGTTTCGGATAGTTATCAAGCACAAATGAAGGAGTACTTTTTTGATGAAATACGTATTCGTGGAATATCTGAAAAGGCGTTAACAGTTGTAACCCATTCACTCATCATGGGAACATTATGGGCTATAGAAACGGAAGAGCAGCGCAAACAGGTTTGGGCGTGGGTCACAAGTCTTATGGATACCGCGGTTTAAAGACGAATGCGGATTTAAACAACATATTCTTAATAATAATAAATGGAGCCATTAACCCACCATTTCCGTCGTATTGTAGATCTAAATGACTCGCAAGTAGGTGGATGGGGTTCATTATACTACGGCGTGTTCAGTAAAATTATTAATGATAACAATTATAAAAAAGTCGCCGAGGTCGGTGTAGGGTACGGAACACACGCTAAATACATACTTAAAACAACAAATGTAGACAGACTCTATCTCATTGATCCTATGCAGTATTATCCGAATGATGGATTTGCCGATGATATTATGCGTTGCCAGCCTGTAATTCCGAACAATAATTTTAACGAGTTCCACGACCTTATTCACCAGGAGCTGAGTCCGTGGAAGGATCGGTTTACCTGGTTTCGCACAGAGAGTCTTAACATTACACAATCGCAGATTGCGGATGGCGAGCTGGATTGTGTATTTGTAGACGGCGATCATTCCTATGAAGCTGTAAAGAATGATATACGATTTTGGTGGAAAAAAGTGCGTGCGGGCGGACATATGCTCGGTGATGATTATTGGATGCCAGATGTGGCGCGTGCAGTACATGAATTCGCAAATGAGTATAATTTAGTGCCTGAATTTCTAACAGCAGAAGGAAAGGATTATAAGATTTTCTCCTTTAAGAAGCCATCTCAAGAAGTTACTGTAAAAGGACCTATGCCATTATCTCTATGTATTCCAACAATGAATCGTTGGGATTTTTTAAAGGTTAATTTGCCAAAATATCTGGAGAATCCTTATATTACTGAGATTGTAATTTCGGATGAAAATGGTGCCGATGCTGAAAAGATTCGCAATACATTTACCGATCCGAAAATTCGTGTGTCAGTCAATACCACACGTCTTGGACCCTTTTTGAACAAACGCAAGGTTGTAAGTATGGCATCAAATAAATTTGTCTGTCTCATGGACTCGGACAATTTTGCATCTTTATCCTACTTTAAGGCGTGGGAAGGCTGGCTAAAGGGACAAGACCCGCGTGAGAATACCATTTACTCTCCCTGTAGAACAATTCCTCAAGCAAACCACGAAGGATTTGATTTTAGACATATCGGCGGTGTCTATATCACATCATCTAACTATAAATACTATTGGAAAAATATTACTTACACAACGATATTATATAATACCGGTAACTATATTGTCTCTAAAAAGATGTACATGACTACCGAAACTGACCCGCATCTAAAACATCTAGAAACGGTACGAAGCCCAGATGTTATGTTCCAAAACTATTTTATGTGGAAAAATAATAATATGGTTATGGTGGTTGTGCCAGGTATGGAATACGACCATATTGTCCATCCTGGCAGTTACTATATTCAAGAGCTCAGTAATCTCAATGTAGATAATTTTAACGCTCTATACGATTAAGAGCGTCTAAAGGCAAGATAATATTACAATTCAAAATGTATCAGATGACACTTTTTGAATGGCAAAGCCGGTTGAAGACACGTGAGCAACTTATGTATAATTGTTCAGAGTTTGAGCAACGCAACGATGAATGGATTCCGTTCCCTATTGGTATGAGTTGGGAAGTTGCGTTCTTTAATGGTAATCTTGAGGAGATTCAAATCGGTCCGCACACGCATCAGGTCCTCTGTGCAATTCGCACCGGCACCGATAAAAACCGCCGCCCCACCGGCATCAACCGCCGATTAATCATAGATAATTTGGAAGCAAACGGCATCAAGAACGTAGATATGCCGAGCAGTGCTTATCTGCGTATGCTTCCTCATTTTCAGTTCGTCGTCTCCCCTGAGGGCAACGGCATTGATTGCCATCGCCACTACGAAGCACTGATGGCAGGCTGTATTCCTATTGTAGAGCGTAATGAGCGGCTGTTTGAAAAGTACGGCAACTGCCCTATCCTTTTCACCGACGATTATTCTGAGATTACGCCTGAATATTTGAAGGCGAAATACGAGGAGATGCTACACAAAACCTGGGACTTTTCCAGGTTATGTCTAGACGCGTTTGATGCCGAGACCCAAGCACAAATCAAGGCAAACGGAAATTATTGGTGCAAACAACAAACTGGGCGGCATTGGTATGTTTAACTAAATTTTATATCAGACGATATCTTATAAAGACCTTCTATTATTTCATCTTTATAAGGACATTCACATAATAAAATATGATTATTTTTATAATCTATTTCAGTTGGCGAATAAACAAGTTTATCGGTTCCATATAATGGTTTACCGTGTCGGTTTTTATTGTTATCTATAAATCCTATTACGTTTTCCTTATCTTTTATAAAATAATAGAGATATTGACCGTAGATACCTGTTGGACATATTAAAGTATTCTTAGATAGTTTTATATTGCTGATTCGGTTTATCTCATTTACATATATATCTGTCAACATGTTTTTATCAGTAAATGGTAGTTCTAATGTGAGCATATTAGGATCAAGTACAAACTTAAGCATATATGATTTAAAATTCCCATTATACATAAAAGACATTTCACAACGATACTGATACAGAGAAAATATATATTTAATATAATCTAATCCACAAAAAAATGTATGCTGAGAATTTATTATAACTATTGATTTTTCTTTTATGAGCAAGTCAAAATTTGGAATAGATATAAATACACTACTAACATTGCTAGTTTTAAGTTTTTCAATAAACTTATGTAGATTATATAAATGTTCAAATACGTGTGATAATATTACAGTGTTATATCCATTATAATTGAAGTCTTCGCAATTTCCCTCAATAAATTTTATGTCAGGATGTAATTCATTATTTTTATACATATCAAGTGTCGTATAATCAACGGAACGATAATCTAACATAATTTTATATAGAATGCCTGTATTTGCCCCAATTTCTAAAAAAGACGTTTCTGTTGTGTTCTGTACTATAAACTGACAAAATGCCTTATGATGATCTAACCAAGAAGGACTAAATGCCGCATTCATATAGACTGAAGAATAAAGTTCTTTTGCATCTACAAGATTTTCTAATTGTAAACATTTACAACGGTTACACATAATTAATGTATAATCAAACAATATATCTTGTTTACCAGTTGAAGAGGTCGCCATGATTGGAAAATTAGGAAAAGAATTAATACATTCAAATTCTTTGTTTTTACATATAATACACGATTCTCTTTGCATTATTAAACTATATAATAACCAATTATTTAAATGGGAAGTATAAATGAAAATTACATGCGAACGTAAATAGCATCACCCCATCCGTCGTTCTTCCATTTCTGATACGCTACACATACAAATCCTTGCGATTCTAGATAGTAATCAAGTGTGGGCTTGAGCGTACAACCCTTGTATATCTCTGCTTCATTGACCTCAATATACAATACTTTCACAAAGGCAAGGCACTTTTCGCCGCCGACCAGTGCCTTGAATTCCGCCCCCTGTATATCTAGATTCCAAAAGTTATGCTTCGGAATATTAATCTTATAACGGTCGCAAAAGGTGTCGATCGTAACAGAAGGAGTGACTATTGACCCAGTATAGACAACCTCAGGATGTGCCACCGCGTGCGTGCCAAACTCAAAAATACTCGACGACTGATTGTTGTTCGAAATGTTAAACTTGATTAAAACATCATCCTTATCTGTCACCAACGCCTGATATACATTCGGTATTCCCTTAGCTCGTGCCTCATTTACCTTCTGCGGAAGAGCATCCAGCCACGTCACGTCGTTGGGGGTTAGACCAAGTGTTTTGTAGAAATCCATCTCCTCGCATTCGTGTGCACCGACGTGTAGCACACCGGTAACCTTGATACCGTAATGATTTAAGACACGAATGACATCCGCTCCTTGAATCAGCATTGTGATGTTTAATCCAATGTATATAGCTTTAGACGGCGGTTCTTAGAAACTCTTCCAACTCGCGTTTTGAACACGTTTTATAGTCATATGCTAATGTGTTTTCAATAGGCTTACGAAACGTTTCGTGCGGACGCTTAGCAGGATAGTTCGGCATATAGACACGCTGAACCGTATCCGAAAAGAACGCCGCCGCCCACGAAATCGTTGAGGTTGAACACACCAATGTCTTCGCATTCTTCATTATATGATAATCAGTGATAATATCATTAGACTCAATAATCACGTTGAAATACTTACGTAAATAATCAAGGTAACTGAGTTCAAGATCTGTATCAGGCGAATTCATAACCAGGCAATACGATGATGCTCCTACACTTTCTAACAATTGTTTGATGTATAACGGGTGAATTACCGCGCCATTCTCTATAAAATCTTCTAAACGCAGATGAACAACCGTTTCATAATATTTTTTGAACCCTTGCGGAGCATTGAGCAAACTGTCTGAAAAATAATCAGCGGGAAAATACTTAAAATCAGTTCGCATTTTATAATTCCCGTCGGTTGTTAAAACATCCTTTGGATGGGTGCGAATGTAATTTATAATTTGCGACCTATACTTCAAATAAATCGTATCATGCTGAAAGTATCCTAGAAATCCATAGACACCGTCCTCATCTAAGCCGAGAGCGCGCCCACTTAAATGAGCATTCATCCAATAAATAAACTGTTCATCGGTTACCATCAAATATTTATCGGCATCTGTTATTTGTGGATGTACAATTGTCGCATCAAATACTATGTGATATATAATTGTAGCTAGATAACGAAATACGGCATTTCCTAATCTACCTAATGGAACGGATAAAACTCTCATTTTATAATTAACGACGGTTCTTTTTAGACTGCGGACTGGTCCTACGACGGCGGGTTTGACGGCGGCGGCTGGTTCCACGACGCGGAGGTGCATTGCTCGGCAGAAAGCCAGGCTTGCCCCACGGCTCACGTGTAGGACGATTCGGCGTTGTAACCCCAAGAAGTTCCTTTGGCACCTCACGTGTGGGTGTCGGCTTGAATACAGTTAACGGTACCGATTCTACAGGGCTATATGTTGTCGGACTATTAGACCGCATCATATTATTTGTTGGAATTTCCAGGGTCGTTGGGCGCTTGCGCATAGGCGTCTTCGGTGCGTTCATTCCTACTTATACCTTCGTTTCTTTTGTTAAGCATTGATAGCATTGATTGCGGACTCTGCCTGTAAATCGTCATTAATATCAATAATACCAGGATGTAGGACATAACAATTCCATTCGTTAAAATGGTTATTTATCTGTTCGTCAAACGCATCGTTCATATACTTGAGTGCCGGCAGAATCTTATTCTGAATAGCACCGTGACGTACAACATACGCAAACGTACCTAGGTTCACACGGATGCGGGGGTCTGATTGTAGTTTAATAATACCAGGGGCTACATCGGCGCCAATAGGCTTCCACATACGAAGCCAAATCATATCCCAATCTGCCGGTATTTGACGACTGAGGGTTTCCCATCGTCCTCCAGGCTGTAAGAAATCTGTTGGCAAGTTTACGTCGTCCTCTAAAATGAGATGTCCGTACGAATCGGGGACGTTCATTGCTCCTAGATGCTCAATAAGCTTGCGGTGTGACAGATAACACCCAACCACACCTAAATTATGTAACTTCTCGCCTTTATGGTCATTGCGGTCTGCACGTACCATCGCGTTGCCTACACCATAGGTGCGCATCTGGTTGTAAGAAATATCCTTTCCATATATCGCTGGAAAGCGTGTTATTGTAAGATTCAACGGAGAGGCTTGCGTCTGTATAGATTCCCACCGCTTCGTATCACGGTCCAAGTTAATTACATGAATTGTATCTATATTCGGAGCTCTACATGAGTCTATATGCTTATAAATAGCATAGACTATAACAACCCCTACTCCTACAGCCAGCAGGGTGAGTAAATACGAAATATCGGCTTTCTTTGCCATCCTATTGGAGTGACAGATTATTGATGCGGGTTAAAGCCATCCTGGGATATCTAACAATAATTAGAGATGAATACGCTGGATGATGTGCGACTTATGTATCCACTGCTGTCTGCGGACGACCGTAATCGTGTCGTGTATACAGTATTTGAGGCGGCGGCGCGCAAGGATGCCGAGCTTACACGGGCGTTTGAAGCGTGCGAGGGATTCGGTGAACTAGCGTTTGCTTGGAACTGGAAACTGATTGTGGATGCATTGCCGGCGGGATTCAAATTCCTAGAGGTGGGTGTGTATAAAGGGCGCGTTTTAGGGCTAGTAGGGCTCTGTGCCGAGCGGGAGCGGCGTTTAGTGTCTCTTCACGGCGTTACGCCACTGTGTAATATTGGTGATAAGTACTCGCGTTACGATGAATCCAACTACTTTGCCGATATTTACGGGGCTTTGAGCAAGTGTAGTGTTCCTGCG
>Ga0164294_10001192_pt1 | contig 24352 bp, 14 predicted proteins | sample GEODES005metaG_FD_111479 | JGI IMG/M metagenome (GOLD analysis project Ga0164294, IMG submission 111479) | Oligotrophic lake water microbial communities from Sparkling Lake, Wisconsin, USA - GEODES005 metaG | ecosystem: Environmental > Aquatic > Freshwater > Lake | place: USA: Sparkling Lake...
CACGCGGCTTCAATCTGTTGGACCAATTCCTCTCCCAATGTCGGTAAGCTTCGAGCCATGCCGGAGACTGAAGCAGTGCCCCAAGGATTGGAAGTCTAAAACCTAGCGGATTTTGGTATCACAGCGGCTGGGAATTGGCTGACAGCGTCTGGGAATTGGCTGACAGCGCTTGGGATTTCCCAAGGGGGGGCGGCGGGTGGTGGAAGGATGAGCTTTTGCCAGGCGTTTCCAACCACCCGAGACCCTCACAGGGACGCGCGGACGGTGAAATCGACCCGCAATGACGACACCACCATGGATGCGGCGAGGGCGCCCCATCCGACACGCGAGGGTGCGTGTGCTCCCCTTACAATGAATTCGACCCGCAAGGACCACTCCACCATGGATGCGGCGAGGGCGCCCAACAAAAAAGGGAGCCTTTCGGCTCCCTCAATCGTCGCTTATGAAAATGGTGGGTAGAGATGGATTCGAACCAACGTAAGCTTTCGCTAGCAGATTTACAGTCTGCCCCCTTTAGCCACTCGGGCATCTACCCATTCCGCATTGCGCGGAGGCGGATGTATGGGGATCGGAACTGATTCTGACAAGGAGAATTTCGCAAGCGGCCGACATTTTCTTTGATCGCGCCTTGGGTACCCTGCCCCGACCCGCCGATTCTAAATCACCAGAGCCCGTAATGCCCCGTCTTCATGATGTAGACGCCCATCAGGAAATTCGCGGTGGCATGCATGGCGACGCAGGCGCCCAAGCTTTTGCTCCAGACACAGAGGAAATAGGTCAGGCTACCGTAGATGAGGGCAGCCGCGTAATCGGCCGGCGCGTGTGCAGTCATGAACAACCCGGTGACGACGGCATAGGAGAGCCAACGATGGCGCCCGAAGGGTTGTTTCCAATAGTCCCCTTCCCAATCGCACACAAAGCGCATGAGGAACCCACGCCAGAAAATTTCCTCAACCAAGGCCACCACCACGGCGGCTCGGAAAAACCGGAGGACGAGGGAAAGCCAGTAGGCGGCGGGATGCTGAAAAATTCCGGGGTCAAAGCCTTCCCTGCGCTCGGCCACTCCCAACGACTTCAGCCAACCCGTCGTTTCACCCTGGAGCCCCCATGCGTCGTAAAGCGCGGTGGGCAACAACCAAAACCCGATGCCGACCGCCCCAAACCCAATGCCGACGAGCGTCCACTTGAGTGAGTAGTCGAACGTGAAGCTGCGGCGGTAGTGGATGAGCACCCCGAGCGTCGCCAGCGTCTGGATCGGATAGATGAGCTGTGCAGGATCTTGCCGCCACCATGGGGCGTCTGGATGTTTCCACTCGATGAAGCCGCTCGTCAGTTGGAGCAAGAGCATGAACCCCATGAAGACCGCGAAGGGAACCACGTGCGCGTGGGTCAGGCGTGCTGGATCGCTGCTTTGCGCTTGCCCACTCATGGCGCTTAAAGTCTGCCGACGAAGCGCTCGATCCTGTCGGTGGCGGTGCGGATGTCGTCGAAGGCGGTCGCATAGCAACACCGCAAGAACCCCTCGCCCGAGGCACCAAAGGCGCTGCCCGGCACGCAGGCGACACTTTCTTGCTCCAGCAGCTGCATCGCAAATTCCTTGCTCGTCAGGCCGGTGCTGCGGATGTCCGGAAACACATAAAACGCACCGCCGGGAAGGTGGCAATCCAGCCCGATTTCATTGAGGCGTTTCACGAGGAAATCGCGCCGCTGGTGGTAGCTGTTGCGCATCTCGATCATCGCAGGCTGGCCGTTTTCCAACGCCTCGATCGCGGCGTTTTGACTCATGATCGGCGCGCAGAGCATCGAGTACTGGTGGATCTTCATCATCGCCTCGATGATCGGCTGCGGTGCGCACGCGTAGCCCAGCCGGAATCCGGTCATGGCGAAGGCTTTGGAAAATCCGTGCAGTAAAATCGTGCGCTCCTTCATGCCCGGAAGCGCGGCGATGGAAACGTGTGGGTCGGTCTCGTCGTAGCGGAGCTCGCTGTAGATCTCGTCCGTTAGAACAATCAGGTCATGCTCGATCGCGAGTTTTGCGATGCCCTCGAGGTCTTCACGCGAGGCACAGGCACCGGTGGGATTCGTCGGGAAATTGATGAAAACCACCCGGGTCTTTGGCGTGATGGCGGCCGCAAGTTTTTCCGGCTTCATCGAGAATCCATCCTCCTTGGTGGTGAGGACGGGCACCGGCACACCGTGCGCCATCACGATGCTTGGGCTGTAGGAAACGTAACAAGGCTCGTGATAGATCACCTCGTCGCCGGGATTGAGCAGTGCGCGAAGTGCGATGTCGATGGCCTCCGAGACCCCGACGGTCACGAGGACTTCGGTGGCTGGGTTGTACTCCACGTGGAAAAAGTCGCCGACGTATTTCGAGATCGATTTGCGCAGCGAGAGCAGGCCGAGGTTAGAAGTGTAGGTGGTCTGGCCTTTTTCGAGCGAGTAGATGGCGGCCTCTCGGATGTGCCATGGCGTGACGAAATCAGGCTCGCCCACGCCGAGCGAGATCACGTCATCGCGGCCTTGGACGAGTTCGAAGAAGTCGCGGATGCCGGAGCGCGGAATGGAGGCGACGTTGGTGGCAATTTTCGATTGGTAGTCCATGAACAATCCGCCGGTGGCGGGCAGCGAGTGTCAGCGGGATCGACTGATTCCGTCAATCCTAGGGCGGGATTTTTTACACCCCGCTCACGGGAGGCCGAGAAAACTGCGCGCGGCGGAACGGATCTTGAGCTTTTCCTCGTCGCTGTAAGGCTTTTTCCCATCGAACCCCCAGACGGTGGCCGGCCATGCGGGATCATCTGCGGAGCGTCCGACGATGTGCAGGTGCATTTGCCGGACGACATTGCCGATGCAGGCGACGTTGAGCTTCTCGGGCTGGAAATACGCTGCGACAAACTCCGAGACTCGGCGGACCGTGGCCATGACTTCATCGTACTGCGCTGCGGGAAGTTGGTGGAGATCCTCGATGCCGTCGACCTCCGGGACGAGAAGCAGCCATGGGAAAATCGCGTTGTTCTTCAGAAGAAGTCGGCAACCACCGAGCCTGCCGAGTTCGTCGCATCCAGCTTCAAGTTGTGGGTGGAGTTCAAATGCCATGAGACCCACACTGACAGAATCCGTGCGGGTTGTCACTCACGGATGGCATATCTTGCCGTGCCCGCAAAACTCGCTATAACCGCGCCATTGCCAATGAATATCCTCCGCCGACTTTATCCCTTGGATCAACTTCCCCGCCAACGGCAGTTGTGGGCATGGATCTCGTTCGACGTGGCAAACCAATCATTCACGTTGATTATCAACACCCTGTTATTCTCGATCTTTTTCTCTCAGGTGGTCGTGCGAAATGACGCCATCGACGACCGAATCTGGGCGCTGACCTATGGTGGCAGCATGCTGCTGACCGCGCTCGTTTCGCCGCTGGCCGGAGCGGCGGCCGACGAACGTGCATGGAAAAAGCGGTTTCTGATCGGCTCAGGGCTGATTTGCGGACTGCTCACTTGTGCGCTTGGGTGGATTCGTCCGGGTCAGATCGGTTGGGCCGTGTTGATTTACATTCCGGCCAACTTTGCCTTTTCGATCGGTGAAAATTTTCTCGCGAGCTTTCTTCCGAGCTTGGCGAAGCCCAATCAGGTCGGGCGGGTCAGCGGGTTCTCGTGGGCTTGCGCATACGGGGCAGCACTCGTCCTCCTCATCCTAACCGCCGGCTCCATGATCTTATTTCATCTTGAAGCGCCCAACGCATGGAGGCCGTTTTTTGTGTTTGCGGGGTTGTGGTTCATTGCCTTCACCATTCCAGCCTATCTCTATTTAGAAGAGCCTCAAGTGGTGCAGACCCTCCATCCTCGGCGCAATCTTTTTACCGCAGGATTCGTTCGGCTTGCGGAAACATTGCGGGAGTTCACCCGCTACCGCGACCTCGGTTTGCTCATGCTCAGCTCGCTCTTTTACGGCACCGGCATGAGCGTGGTGGTCTTCTTCGCAAGCAAGCTCGCCGCGGAATACGGATTTCAGCAGGTCGACCTCGTGGTGTTTGTCGCCGTCATCACCGTTTCAGGGATCATTGGAACGATCGTCCCGACTCTCTATCAAGATCGACTTGGCCACCGACGCTCGGTGGTGATTTTCCTCGTGATCTGGTTGCTGACGGCGCTGGGGTTTGCGCTTTACGCCCACCTTCATGAGGTCCATGCGCTGAGTGGAGCTGCAGGGAGTTACCCGACTTGGCCGCTTTGGGGGATTGGCAATTTGTTAGGATTCGGGCTCGGTTCGCTCGGCTCATCCAACCGCGCTTTTGTCAGCTACATGGCCCCGCCCAACCGCGAGGCTGAGGTTTTTGGGATTTGGGGGCTGATGTGGAAACTCTCCGCCGTGACCACATTTCCCTTCGCATGGGTCAAGGACACGGTCGGCACGGCACAGGCGCTCTTGGTTCTCGCTGGTTTCCTAACCGTCGGGCTGGTGCTCACACTCCGGATCGACGAACGCCGTGGACTTGCCGCAGCCAATGAGCCCTGATCAACTCAGGCATCGCTCGCGCCTTTGCCCGACAGGCCGAAACGCCACAGCCAGACGTAGGCAAGCAAAATGGCCGCCAGCCCCACATGAAGAACCTGCACCCACGAGTAAATGTGGACCTGAGCCATCACGACACCCAATAGCATTTGGGCAAACACAATCCCTAACACCACCCGCTCGACGCCTCCCGCCCCACCCGAGCGATGCCGCTTCGTTAGAACCCAAGCAACAAGGGACAGCGCCAATACCGCCCACGAGAAACTTCGGTGGGCGAGGTACACCCAGGATTGCTCAAGCTCTAGCGCCCATGTCGAGCGTGGGGCTTTGCTGTGGGCTTTCGCCAACTCGTCGGTCATTTCCCGCACCTGAGTTCCGAGGATGCCCTCTGCGACGATGACGACTAACAGGATCGTCACGACCCACTTCAAGCGCTGCCGCGACTTTTCATTGGCGACGATCCGCCACGGACGATCCGAGCCTGCCCAAGCCACATAAACGAGCATCCCGATCAAGCCCATCGCAAGTGCGAGGTGAGTCGTTAGAACCCCGGGAGCGAGTCCGCTGTAAACCACTCGGGCACCCATCCAAGCATTGGTGAAAACCGTCATCACCGCGCCAAATGAGCACCAAAACACCATGGGACGCTTCTCACGCTGCCAGAACGAGGCAACCAACGTGGCAATGACCAAAACCGCAACGGGCAGGGCCGTCAGGCGATTCAAAAACTCCGTCCAAACGTGGCGTGGGTTGAACTCTTGGCGCAGGCTCTCAACGCTGATCTCGGCGGGGTCCCGCCCCATGCGCTGTGCTTTTTGCTGAAACCGCTCGATCGGCAACTTCGAAAAGTCGACCTGTTCGATCTTGGTCGGCGGGATCAGGCAGCCCCAGCACGTCGGCCAATCCGGGCAACCCATGCCTGAGCCCGTCACTCGCACGACCGCGCCAACGAACATCAGCAGCAGCATCGAAACCAGACTGGCCGTCGCCAGTTTTTGAAATCGCGTCATCCCCATGTGCTGACCATGCGTGGGCTTCTCGGGATTTCCAGCGAAATTCTGCCACGATCTCAATGCGGGCATGCTGTGGCCCATCCCACCGCGCATTTATCCCGTGCATTCCATGCAGGTTTCAAGGTACCATCGCCGCCATGTCTCAGCCATACCTGTCGCTTGAAGCCGAACTGCACGATGCGTTCTGGGACGCCGAAGACGACGCCTCCGAGGTCGCGCTGATGGCGGATTTCCTTCGTCTGCATCCCGGACCCGCACTGGAAATGGGCGCGGGCTCCGGCCGCTTGATGTTCCCGCTGCTTCAAATGGGTTTCGACGTCGAGGGCGTCGAGCTATCCGAGGACATGCTGCAGATCGCCAAGGCACGATCGCAAGCGCTGGGCCTCCATGCGCAGATCCACCTTGGCGACATGGCCGCTTGGCAAGGCGATAAGAAATTCGCGGCGTTGCTAGCCCCAGCATTTGCACTACAGCTTGCGGATGATCCCGCAGCCGTCCTTGGTCACTGGTTCCAACTGCTCCAACACGGCGGCGGGCTTTATCTAACGGTCTTCATGCCCTACGCCGAATTGCTAGGCGATCTGCCCGAAAATGAATGGTACGACGACCACCGTGTCACCCTGCCCGATGGCCGGACCGGCTTGCTGGAATCCCGCCATCGCCTGGACCATTCGCAGCAAATCGTCGAGCGCGACCACCGGTATTCCCTATCCGGAAACCCGCCTCAGCACCACGAATCCCACCAGTCGATCCGCTGGTTCGAGCATGCCCAAATGGTCGCATTGCTCGAAAGTCACGGGTTTGGAGTTGAGCGATTTTTCCTCGATTTTGACGCTGATTGGCAGGTGCCCGACCCCGATCTCGTCGATTTTGGTGGAATTATCACTTACCACGCGGTCAAAAATGACAGGTGAAGCGCTTGAATTTTGAAAGAATTGCAAATCACGCTTCTTGACGTGAGGTCCCTATCCACACTATTTCCCTGCTGTGCCGAATAAACTCATTCTGATCGCGACACTTGGATCACTGACGTCTAGCGCAATCGCCCAGACATGGGAACGCGAGGATGTTGGCTTTGAAAGTGTCCAAAGCAGGGCCCGCGATCTAGCAAACAAACCTTACGTCGCGCCAGAGCATGACAGCTTGCCGGCTTGGATGAATCAGCTGAGTTACGACCAGTACCGCGACATTCGGTTCAACCCGAGCCAAGCGCTTTGGGCGTCTGAGAAACTGCCATTTCAGGCGATGTTTTTGCACCCTGGGTATTTGTTCCGCGACCCGGTCGCGCTGAATGAGTTCACGAGCACGCACCAACAGAAAATCCGTTTTTCTGAAGCCTATTTCAACTACGGCCCGCTGGTTAGTAAGCGCGGTGACTTGCCAAACGATGGGGGCTTCGCGGGTTTCCGCCTTCATGCGCCGCTGAACAACCCCGACTACTTCGACGAGCTCGCAGTTTTCCAAGGGACGAGCTACTGGCGCGCCGTAGGGAAAAACCAGCATTATGGCATCTCATCACGCGGTGTCGCCGTGGACACCGGTGCCGAGGGGGTCAAGGAAGAATTCCCTGCGTTCCGCGAATTTTGGCTTCGCAAGCCAGAGCCGAACGACGTGGAGGCAAGAATCTATGCACTGCTCGATGGGCCATCTTACTCGGGTGCTTTTGCGTTTCGGATCGATCCGGGTAATGTGACGATGGTCGACGTTCGCGTGGTTCTTTTTGCCCGCCGTGCCGTGCAGCGCCTCGGCATCGCACCGATGTCGAGCATGTTTTGGTTCGGCGAGAATTCGCGTCGTCGCTTCGATGACTTCCGCCCCGAAGTCCATGACTCCGATGGCCTCGCGATTCGCACAGGCACCGGCGAACGTCTCTGGCGGCCGCTTGCGAATGACACCGACAAGTTAGAATTTAGCTTTTTCGACATGGAGAAATGCGATGGCTTCGGCCTGCTCCAGCGGGATCGACGCTTCAGTGCCTACGAAGACGGCGAGGCATCCTATCATCTCAGGCCGTCACTGTGGATCGAGCCAACCTCCGACTGGGGCCCCGGCCGTGTGATGCTCATGGAAATCCCTGCTTCGAATGAACTCACTGACAATGCCGTCGCGATGTGGGAACCTGCGCGCACCCCACAACCCGGCGACCGCATCGAGTTTTCTTACCGCCAACATTGGACGCTGGAGGAAGACCCTTCGATCGCCGATGGCTATGTCGTCGCGACCCGGACGGGAGTGCATGACTGGCAACCCAACCAACGCACGATCACGGTGGATTTCACCGGCAGGGCGCTCTCCCAGTCAAGCGACATCCCCCTCACCCCTCTGGTTCAAGCCACCGGCCCAGGCTCGGATCGGGTCAAAATCCAATCGGTCACTGTTCAACCACTACCGGATTCGCGCTACCGCGTCGCCTTTCAGATCGCACCAGCGACTGAAGGAGTCAAACTCTCAGACATCGGCCCCGTCGAGCTGCGATGCTGCCTGAAACGCGGAGAAAATTTCCTCACTGAAACATGGGTGCACCGCGTCATTCCCTAGAAACACTGCGCCCCCTCAGCGAGGGTGAGCTCAATGAGTGGGAAGAAGCTTACGCCGCAGTCGAAGCATATCTTCAGGCATTGCGTCTTCGCAACCGTCTGCTCGTTGCGGAGCTGGTTCGCAGAATCCTCTGGCGCGCGTCCGAACGCCGCGTCACCGAGCCTGAAAAGCCTGCCCGCTTGCTCGCCATGGAGGAGGCTCTCTCTGAGGTGGCAGACTGGACTCAAGATGTCCTCGATGTCCCGCTCGAGAATCGCCGCCTCGCCGCTCGCGGACGCCTCGCTCTGCTGCTTGCTGGCATGCCGGGGCAGTGGCAGGGCGTTTTCCTAACACCGCGTCCGTGGCCATCGGAGTTTGTCGAAAGCATGAAGAAGTCCTACCTCGCTGCGGGGCCTCAGTTCGCGGAGTTGACCATGATCCCCAAGCCTCTCGAACTCAATTCGATCGGCAGTGGCGCGGCTCAATGGTGGGAAACCATGGACCGTAAACCCATCGTCGGCTTGATGTTTACCGGCGCCTTGTTAGCAGCGATTCTGATGATTGTTTGGTTCATACTGTTCTAATGGAAAATCAACCTCCATCCAACCGCGAGAACACCAAGCCGTTTTTCAGCCCGGTGCGCACGGTTCTTCGCCGCACGATTTTCTTCGGGAGTGTGCTCACGGTGAACATCGTTGCCACGCTATGGCTCGCGGACCTGTTCTGGCGGATGGGCTTTCAGAAGGCTCACTTTCCGCTGCTGGCGATCTTTGCGATTCTCAACGGTCTCCTCGTCCTCGGCTCATTCCATGCACTCTTCGGCGCGTTTGACACGCTCATGGGCCGGAAGCGTTCGGTTAGAATTAGTAAACTAGCCGAGGACAATGCCGGGCCCTTGCAGCAGCGCCACGCCGTGGTGATCCCCGTCTACAACGAGGACAGCGTGCGAGTGTGCGCCCGCATCGAGGCGATCTATCGGTCGATTGAGGCTACCGGCACCCTCGAGTCGTTTGATTTTTTCATCCTCAGCGACACCCGCGACCTTGACCTGTGGGTCATGGAGGAAACCTCATGGACCAACCTCTGCCGCCGTCTCGGCGGATTCGGGCGGATCTACTACCGCCGTCGTAAAACCAACGAGAACCGCAAGGCAGGTAACATCGGCGACTTTGTCCGCACTTGGGGCGGTGGCTATGAGTCAATGCTGGTGCTTGATGCGGACAGCCTAATGGATGGCGCGGACGTCGTGAAGATGACGCGGGTGATGGAAGCCTACCCACGACTCGGAATTCTTCAAACGCCGCCCAAGTTGATTCGTGGAATCTCAGTCTTCACCCGCCTGCAACAATTTGCGATGCGCTTGTACGGACCGCTTTTCATTCGTGGATTAAACTATTGGCAACTGAGCGGCGGAAGCTACTGGGGCCACAACGCGCTAATCCGCGTGAAGCCATTTTCAGAATTTTGCGAGCTCCCCGCACTCCCCGGCCGGGAACCATTCGGCGGTCGGATCCTTAGTCACGATTTCGTCGAAGCGGCTCTGATGGTTAGCCAAGGCTGGGAGGTCTGGCTCGCTTGGGACATCGAAGGGACCTACGAGGAAGCACCCCCTACCCTCATCGATCACCTCATCCGCGATCGTCGGTGGTGCCAAGGAAACCTCCAACACCTTTGGTTGATCTTTGCACGCAAGTTGCCATTTTCTGTTAGGATGCACTTGTTCATGGGGATCATGGCCTACCTCAGTAGTCCGCTTTGGTTCTTATTTCTTGCACTCGGAACTTGGGTGGCATGGGACCGCTTCTCAAGCCAACTCAGCGAGCTGCCGTTTGATAACTATTCCTCTCGCTGGCTTCATATCGATGGGATTCAACAAAGTATCATTTTAACACTTTTTGTTTTCATCCTTCTCTTTCTGCCAAAAATTCTCGCAGTGATCGGTGCAATTTTATCCGGTCGCACTCGCCGCTCATTCGGTGGCGCGATCCCTATCATTTGCGGCGCGCTCATCGAGGTAATCGTTTCCATGCTACTGGCTTCCTGCGTCATGCTGGCGCACACCATGATGGTGATGAGCATCATCCGCGGTCGCGCGGTCGGCTGGGGCAACCAAAACCGCGAGACCGACGGCACGGCTTGGTCTGACGCGTTCCGATTTCACTCGGCCCCAACGATTCTCGGAATCATCTGGGCTCTCATCGCCCTCAAAATCAACCTGAACTTTGCGGCGTGGATGAGCCCAATCCTTGCAGGCCTGATTTTGTCCGCACCCGTCTCAGTCTGGACCAGCCGCTCCCGCTACGGCCGTGCGCTCGGCAGACGCAACATCCTTTCGACACCCGAGGAAATCAATCCGCCCGAAATCATCCGCCTCGCCGACCATGCGACGGCAGCAGTGGACCCGGCGCTTGATGCATCCATCGCTGCTCGCCGCGGTGTGGTGGCTGCAATTGTGGATCCCTATGTGAATGGGGTCCACGTTTCGCTCTTAGAACATACCGAACTAACCCCTAGCGAAGAGGCACTCGCCGAACGCTGCTTGAGCGAGGGCCCAGCACATCTTACGAAAAACGAGCTTTCCGAGCTCTTGTACCTCGCATCTGCCATGCTAATGATGCATCGGGCGGTCTGGCTTCGGCCATCGGAGAGCATGCACAATGTTTGGAATCAAGCGGTCGAAAGCTACCGCCGCCGCCTTGACCAATCGCAAGCGACTCCATCGATCGAATAATTTTATGCTCCAGTCCAATCCTGCACTTCCTGACATCGTCAGCCATGCCAAAACGGGTTTCTCGGACCGTTTTGGCTTTAACGCAACTCTTGCCGCCGCTGCGCCAGGACGTGTCAATCTAATCGGCGAGCACATCGACTACTGCGATGGGTTTGTCATGCCATTTGCAATCGATCGCTACATTGTGGTCGTAGGCCGCGCCAACGGCATGCCACACGCACGGGTCAGTTCGGCAATCAGCGATGAAATTGCAACACTGGACCTCACTCAATTGCAGGAAATCAGCGAACCCAAGTGGGCAAACTATTTGCGCGGAGTGATCCGTGGGTTTCAAGATCTTGGGCATACGATTCCGGGCTTCGATGCCTACATCGATTCGTCGATTCCGGGAGGTGCTGGGCTGTCATCGTCGGCAGCTTTGGAATGTGCCACGGCAACTTTTCTTGAAGGCTTGTTAGAAATCCAGCTAGGCACCAAGGAGAAGGCACTCCTTTGCCAGAAGGCCGAGCATGATTTCGCCAACGTTCCCTGCGGCATCATGGATCAGTATGCTTCCGCATTCGGCGAGCCGAACCGCTTGGTTCTAATCGACTGCCAGACTGGGGAACCGAAGTTGGTTCCATTCGAAGATCCAAGTCTCACGGTGCTCATTTCAAATACAATGGTGCATCACGAACTCTCCGATGGCGGCTATGCACTGCGCCGCAAGCACACCGAAGATGGACTGGAAATCATCGGAAAAAGCAGCTGGAGAGATGTCACCGAGGCCGAGGTGCAAGACCGCTGGGAGATCCTCGGCGATCCGATCAACCGCAGGGCCCGCCACGTCGTTGGCGAAATTTCGCGAACCCTCGCGGCCGCAACTGCGCTCGCTGATAACGATGTCGAAGCGCTCGGGCCACTCATGGCGGCAAGCCACGACTCGCTCCGCGATGACTTCGAGGTGTCATGCCATGAACTTGACCTGATGGTCGAGATCGCTCGTAAAATCGGCCGTAGCGGCGGCGTGATCGGTACTCGCATGACAGGCGGTGGATTCGGCGGATCCACCGTCACCCTGTGTGAATCGAAACATGCGGATTCCATCGCGGCAATGCTCGGTGCCGAATATGAGAAAGCAACTGGAATCACGCCACAAATTTTCGCCTCGCGTCCCTCACGTGGCGCACATCTGTTAGAATAACTCCACTGCGCCGGTGGTGCGCTGCTAGAATTTCTCTGCAACTCAATCGTAGTTGAGTTGAGCCGTGGCCACGGTGTCCGCCGAACAAGAAAACCGGATCCAGCAGGCCTGGAACCACGGCGGCAATTCCCGACGGAGACTTTCACCTGCCTTCAACGGATATGTTTCAAAAGTCGTCCATATTCCATTTCCCGATGGATCGACTTCAAGATGAAAAATGGCATCCACTGGACCCTCATTATCAAGTGTTAGGCGTTTGTGGTCGAAGCCGTTCATGAGGTAGGGATCTGATGGCACCTCCTTCTTAACAGAAGTATTTTTCCATGGTCCACCGTCTCCACGAGGTTTACCGAGCGCCCACAGGTCATCCGCCACGCCCACCCACACCGCGGCCTTTCGGTCGTCCGAATGAATGATGTTAGGATTCACTGCATCGGGTTGGATCCCAGTGAGCACCAACATGCCACGATACGACCCATAGTCTTGGATCTTCAAATGGTGAGTCGCAATTGGGCGCACTTTGGCGATGCCCCCAGCGTTTTGGGCAGGCAATTCGTAGAAGGTACCATGGCAATTGAATAGGTCGCGCTCAGTGCAGACCTCACGCGCAATTCGGACGACCGCTCCATTCGCGAGTCGGTCGTAGGCCGCCTCGCTTTTCGGGAATCGCCAAGAACGCCCGTCCGCATCATGAAAAATCGCGGAAGCGGCATCGCTGGTGAGAATGCCAAGAGGAATCGTCGCGACCTCGGAAATCTCCAGCTCGCCCGCAGGATCGCTGAGCGGTTTGAGCTTCATCGATGCATCTAGTTCATAAAGCGGCCCCGGGATCGACTGTTCCCCATCCATGCGAGTCGTTTGAATTGCTAGAGTCTGATTCCCCCGACCCCGGGCACGGAGCAAACCACCGGTTGCCGCGCGGTCCGTGACCTTCGCAAGTCCCGCAAAAATTTTGCTGGATTCATCGGGCCGACGATCCGCCGCAGCGTACTGAAAGAGCGCAGTAACATGCGGTGCCTTGCCATTTGCACGAATCCGAATCCACTCACCCAACACCTCGCGGCCAAGCTCGACCCAATTTCCTTTTCCTTCGCCGACAACGATATGACGTAGCGGCCTCCATTGGCCATTACCATCGGCGTCAATCTCAAGATCGAATCTAACATCGTCGATCGCCCCATGACGAATGAACAATGAACGCTGGTGGAATCCGGCAAACAAAAATGGTTCGGAAACCTGTCCATCCGCGACGACATCGTCCATCCACACCGCACCACTCGCTGAAGCCGGTCCAAGATGATCTGGAGTGGTTAGATCCGTAAACCAAAGGTTTGACTGTGACTGCCCGGGTCCAGCGATCCCACCCTTGGCCGGACGTTTGTTGAGAAACTCGGACTTTGCAGCATCATCTGCTCCGAAAACAAGGCGGTCTTGCCAGCGGCAAAAATCACCGATGACCTTGAGATACGAAGATCGCGGACGAATCCCTCCTGCGTGGGTTGTGCTAAAATCGCGGGGAAATTTCCAAAACATACCGTGCATGGTCATGAGAAGCTCTGCCTCACCGATGTCACGAATCCGAGGCCACTCGGTATTCCATCCATGCGCACCATCGTAACAATGGCTCGCCTTTGGCAAACGGTAAGAATGCCATTCACCCTTTTCTAACAGCATTAGAATGAGCGAGCGATGATCCCATCCCATGCTCCATATCGGATCGGTAGCTGGATTTGGATTGCCAAAAATCCCACCCGGACCGGTGACATCGGTAAATTGATTGCGGCGAATCAATTGCCAACTCCCCTTACCCTTCCATTCTGCCAACGCGCCACTCGCAATGTCTGGCTTGGCCTCCGCCTCTTTGCTCCGCTCACCGTTGTTCGCATAGACCAAGCGTCCTTGCCCCGAATACAATCCCTTCCCGTGATATCCCGGCAATTCGGAATCAAGCGCATTCGGAAATTGCGTCCCCCGATTCGTGAATTGCGAAAACTGCCCGTCACGGATAAGGCACGAGACGTTGAGGGTATTCACATCAACTTCATAAAGCCCCTCTTCCATGGTGGCATAGTACACCTTGTTCGCTGGGTCGGTGAGATGCCGTGCCACGCCAGTCAGACGACCCGGCATTTTGTCAGGTGTCAGAACTCGTACCTTTCGGTCTCGATCGATCAAGTAAGGCCCAATGAGCAACTGGCCGGACTCCCGATGAATCATACGATCTGCTGGAGTGCCACCAACGCTCTCTGGGCGATTGATTTGCTGCAAATCAGGCGTGATCTCGTAGAGGCGATCACTCGATCCATTCGGACAATGCGGTCCGTAGGTCACCACCCACAATCGATCTGCCCATGGAACAATCGCCCCTGTACCGCATTCACCCTCTTGATTGAACATCGCAAGGCTCGGATAGATTCCGGAAAACTGAAGAAGTGCTGCCTCCTGTGCCTGCAAAGTTACCGCTGCAATCACGGCAGCGAAAACGACCGGTACGTTAGAAAGCCTATCAGCTATGCGCCTAGACGCTAATGGATGAACGATGCCCTTCATGCCTTAGAATTGGTGACGTCAGGGTCATTGATGCTAGGGTGCGGCATGACAAATGGCCTACTTCCATTACTGCCAATCTCGACCTTCGACAAATACCAAAAATTCCGCCTATCTTGGTGACCCTGATACAAAAGGTAGGACTTCCCATCGTCGGACCTCGCGTGACAAGTCGCAGCGTTTTCGCGATTTCCGTGGTTCTGGCAAGACAAATGCACCCAGTTTCCTAGCACGATGGCTCCGGTCGCACAAAATCCATTCGCGTCGCTCATATGTTCCGACTCCATCGTTAGAACCTTTTCACACGTTAGAAGATCGTCGCTGGCGGCAACCGCAACCTGCCATCCCTCAAGCCTTTCATCCAAGGGGACTGACAAGTTGAAGGAATATTGCCCTTTGAATTTCACCACCGATTGATCTTTGGACTTGTAGTGCCAATTCGGAGAGCGGTCCCCGTACATCATGATGCACCGATTTGTGAATGCCGCGGCGTTGGTGAACGGCTGCGCCGGCTCAGCAGCACCCGAAAAGGCACCCATTAGCAAACAAACAACATAACCTCTCAACGCGATTCTTATTTCAGGATCTTTCTTGGGTTATTAGTGAACATTATTTGGCTATTTGAATGCCAACACCCGATCATTGCTCTCTCTCAGGGCAAAATCAATCGTTTACATTGCATTTGAATTATGTTTTTTCTCTCGAAATTCCATGTCTCATTTCAGCACTCGAGCCCGTGCATGGCTCATATTACTCAGCATTTTCGTGGATCTATCTGCGGTGGCTGTCCCTCGATCGCATGCTGGCGAAACGATTCAATCCCTAGCAGGAAAATGGCAAGTTCGTCTTGACCCGAAATCCATCGGTCAAAGCCAGAATTGGACTGCTCCGGATGCGCATTTTGAGCAGAGTATCGAACTGCCCGGAACGACCGATCAAGCGGGCCTCGGAATCCCGCTCGCAACCTTGCCGACCATGGGAAAAGATGGCCTTTCACGGCTCCATCGGAAAAATTCATACATTGGCGCTGTGTATTATCGGCGCCATATCGAAATTCCTGCAGAATGGTCGAACCGTCGCGTCACTCTCTCCCTCGAACGAGTCCTATGGGAAAGCGAGGTGTGGCTTGATGGAAAAGAGATCGGTCGCCAGGACTCGCTCTCGACCCCACACCTGTTTGACCTGAGCCACACGGCAACTCCAGGATCCCATGAACTGGTCATCCGTGTGGACAATCGACCGCTCATGGATACCGGGCGGTCTCATGCATACATTGAAGATACACAATCGATCTGGAATGGGATCATCGGGAAAATCGAACTTAAAGCGACACCTTTGGTTTGGCTTGATCGTGTTTCAATCGATCCAGATCCCGCAAAGGCGTCCGCAACCATCGTTATCGGGAACGCCTCGGCGACTGCTGGCAATGGCACTCTCGTGGCCCAATTGTTGGGAGCTTCTAAGGTGAGTGAATCCGGCATGAAGGTGACCCTACCCGTTTCTTGGAACGCGCAAGGTGGGACCATCACCGTCGACCTGACCCAATTCAAAACAAACCCACTCTGGAGCGAGTTTCATCCCAACCTTTGCACACTCGATCTAACACTAACAGATCAGAAGGGTTCCTCTGACCACCAAGCGACACGATTTGGTTTTAGGAAAATTAAACGTACTGGCAGATCACTTCTTTTGAATGACTTGCCAATTTTCCTCCGTGGTACTCACGAAGGGGCATCCTTCCCTCTCACCGGTCATCCACCCACCGGCGTGGAAGAATGGCGACGCATTTTTAGAATCATCAGATCATGGGGCCTCAATCACATGCGCTTCCATTCCTACTGCCCTCCCGATGCATGCTTCACCGCAGCCGATGAAGAAGGAATCTATCTACAAGCGGAGTTGCCGCTGTGGGTCGGTGATCTCGGCAAGGCCGGCGATGACATCCGAACCCAATGGGTGCGCAACGAGGCGAAACGCATGATTCAAGCCTATGGAAATCATCCCTCATTCATTTTATTTTCGTTGGGTAACGAGCTGCACGGCCAATATCCCTTTCTCCAACAATTCTTGGGCGACCTGCGTACGGCGGATCCGCAGCGATTGTATACCATGACGTCCAACCGACTCTGGGTCTTTGACGCCCCTCCCAAGGTCGGCCAGTCGGATGGCCCGCCGATCGTCGATGACTTCCTAGTGGAACGGGCGTTTCGGACCAATGGCAAGCTTGAGGGAATGCGTGGTCAAGGTTTCTTCAATGAAATGCCAAACACCACCGCTGACTTTGGTAGTATTCTCAAAAAAGCGTCACTGCCGCTCATCACGCACGAGATCGGACAGTGGAATGTATTTCCTAATCTAGCAGAAATCAAGAAGTACACTGGAGTTCTCCGGCCAGTCAACCTTGAAGCAATTCGAGACGATCTGAGTCGCAGCGGTTTAGCCGATCAGGCCGCTGAGTTTACCCGCGCATCGGGCAAATTTTCCGCAGAGCTATACAAGCAGGAACTCGAGCTCGCGATGCGCACACCAGACTTGGCGGGTTACCAATTGCTCGATCTTCATGACTACCCTGGCCAAGGTACTGCCCACGTTGGTTTGCTAGATTCGTTCTGGGACTCTAAGGGGATTGCTGATCCAGCATGGTTCCGCGAAGCCTGCGCGCCCGTGGTGCCGCTCGCGCGCATGTCCAAGCGGGTGTATACGAGCAACGAAACCTTTCAAGCAACGGTGGAGTTTGCCAATTACTCAGATCATCTAATTGAAAACATCACTCCACGCTGGAAAATTACTGCTCCGAAGTTTGGTGTCATCGCGCAGGGCACGCTCCCCGCTCGTTCATTCCCTGTTGGCGCTGGAATCCAAGCCGGAGAGATAACGGCATCGCTTGAGAAAGTTACACATGAAACCGAAGCAACGCTGCAAATTACCGCCCCTGGCGCAAATGCCGTCAATCACTGGAAAATATGGATATTGCCGCCAGGGCCAGCGCAGAATGCCAGTGATGTCCTCGTGACTCAATCTCTTACCGATGTAAAAAACAAACTGCAAAAAGGTGGCAAGGTTCTATACTGCCCACCCGCAACCTCCATTCGCCAACGCCAAGATACCGGCTTTCTCCCCTCTTTTTGGAGCCCTGTCTATTTCCCCAACCAAGCAGGGACCATGGGGCTCTTGATCCAAGAGGAGCACCCAGCACTCGCGACATTCCCAACTGCATACCATACCGACTGGCAATGGTGGAGTATCCTGACCCCATCACCCGGTGCAATTGTTCTCGATCAAGTAAACTACGCGGCGAAACCCATCGTGCAGGTCATCGATGCCTTTTCCCGCAATCAAAAACTCGCTCTTATATTTGAGGCACAGTCGAAGGCGGGCCACCTAGTTGTTTGTGCTGCTGACATCGCCCACGACGAGATTAAAGATCCGATGTTGCAACAACTCAGGTCCAGTCTTGTCAAATACCTACACACCTCAAGCCATCCCAAGTTACCGGAACTTACAACCGCTGATCTAGATGTGTTATTTCTAACAGATTCTCCAAAAGGTAGCGGCGATTCCATCAAATGGTCGAAAGATCTCGAGCCGCCACCCGAAAAAAAATAATGTGATGGCCCAGAAAACCCATTTCAGGATCAGTTCAAAGTGCTGCCATGGAAAGAATATGGTATCTTCCAGATATCGGCGTACTTTTATCTCTTTTCTGGCTCTCTTTTTCACTACACCTCACGCATTCAGTCAGCAGGGTGTACGAAGTTCGCTTTACACAATACCGAACAGCACATTTTATCAACAGACAAGCGGAGAAAGTGTAGTTACAATCACTGATACATCAGGGTCAATCGCAGACCTTCAAACGCAAATCGATGCTGCACGCCTCAGCCAACCAACTAAAATCATTCTCATTTGTCTAAAGGCTGGGACCAACTACCCCGTCTCGAATAATCCACTCACCCTTGGGTCTAAGATGTGCTTGAGGGGGAGCGGTGCGACACTCGAAGCAGAATCGTCAAATTTCACGTCGACTGCATTAATCCGGATCGCACCCGGCGCAAGCTATGCAAGCGTCAATGACGTCATCCTTGTGGGAAATTCAGCTGATACCTACGGCGTTGAGGCGGCGGGTGTCAGTCGGGTGAATCTTGATGCGATCACCGTTACGAATACTGGACGAGAAGGAATTTTCGTACAGGGCCTGGGCAGCAGCGTGTTTGATAACGAAATAACCGTGACTCGGTGCGACGTGTCAGGTGTCGTCAACCAGTCGGGAATCCGCTTAGCCGACACTACTCAGGCGATTTGCATTGAGAATCACTGCGATAACAACCGTATTGGAATTCTACTAGGAACAAGTTCTCGCGCCGCAGTTGCCAACAACACATGCAGGAACAATACCGAAGTGGGCATCGCGATTCCTGATTCCACTTGGATCCGCGTGAGCAACAACTCTTGCAGTGGATGCCCAACAGGCATTTTACTAGGCTCAGCCAGCGAACGTAATATGCTGGTATCGAACGATCTCCAAAGCGCAACTCGCGGCATCGACTTGGGTGGAAATGGGCAAACCATTTACGACAACAAGTTTTCAAACGGAGTGACCACCCCCCTTGTCGTTTCAGGCACAAATGCGAACCACAATATCATTTCCACCAGCGCGCCTCTGTCCGCTTCTAACCAGCGCTATTTCTATCCACCAACCAAGCTGAATGATCACTCGGAAGCGATCATGAATGGCAGGACCCGTGTTGAGATCAATACGTCCGCAACATCCCTTTCACAGATCCAAAACCAGTACGATACATCGCGCGCCACCAATCCAGACGCCGTAACCGTCCTAAGACTCAACGCAACACAAATCACAGGCGATGCTACCCTCGTGCTGGCATCCAATACCTGCGTCATCATCAATTGCACGATCACTTTAAATAGTGGTATCACGGCGATGACCGGACTAAACCTCGATTATGTATCGGTCTCAGGAGGGACCATCGATGGGGCAAATACGACAGGCCGCAATGGACTGGCATTTGACGGTTGTTCGAGAGTTCTCCTCGATCACATCACACTAAAAAACTTCGGTGCGAAAGCCACTCGTGTCGATGGATCAGATATCATCGCGTTCAATGGCGGTGGCACGCCTTGCATTGTTGGCTATTGCTCGGTCGACGGAGGAGCAGCACGCGGAATCTGGACCAAAGGCGGCTCAGCATCTTTCATCATTACTGATAACATTGCATCGAACGTCAACATGGATGGAATTGATATCGATGCGTTTACCGGAAGTTCTATCGTCAAATTCAACACCGCCAATGGCAGCGTCCGCACCGGAATTTTTGTCGAAGAAGCTGCCAAGCATAACCAAGTGTTCGGCAATGCTTGCAACATGAATGCGCTCGGAATCAACATTCAATCAACCGCTGTCGGCCCAACCTCTTATAATACGATTTTTTCGAACAGCATCAACTCAAGCACCAATCGCGGCATTCGTACAGGGGCGGTTTCAACCTTATCCACCGAACACAACTTCTGTTTCAACAACGCGATCACCAACACCAATGGTGCTGCAATCGACTCGCAGGGCGTAGGAACGGAGAATTACTGGTCACAAAATTATCTGTCTGCGAATTCATCAACCATCGGGAGTGCTAGCTCTGCCGTGTTCTTCAACTCGCCCAGTGTTGCAATCAACACCTTTCCAGCGATTGGATCGATCAGTGACCAGAACGTCGATGAAGACAATTCAACTCTAGCACTTTCCTTCACCATAAGCGACTCCGAAACGGCAACAAGCGCATTGGCACTCACCAAGATCTCATCGAATTCCACACTCGTTCCTCCTGCAAACGTGGTGCTGGGTGGGTCCGGCTCAAATCGCACCGTCACGGTCACTCCTGCAGCGAACCAGTATGGTACAGCTTTGATCACGATCTCTGTAGGCGATGGTCTACTTGCGGCCAGTGAAAGTTTTACCATCGCGGTGGCCCCGGTGAACGACCCACCTGCCATCGCTACAGTAAGTGATCAAATCACTGACGAGGATGCAACGACCTCTCCAATCGCCTTCAACATCTCTGACATTGATACTTCTGTGGAATCACTCACTCTGTTAGCGATTTCATCAAACACTTCACTGGTGCCGAACACGAATATGGTTCTTTCGGGTTCAGGCGGAACTCGCTCGTTGACCATGACGCCCTCAGCAAATCAAAACGGCTCATCCAGCATCACTATCACGGTCAGCGATGGACAACTCACCGCTTCAAAAGCATTTCTGATGACCTTCAGACCTGTCGAAGATTATCCAGTCGCAAATCTTGGAAATGCACTCTGCTATACCAATCAATCGATTGAATTCGACTTACGCACGGTTGCGTCTGATGCAGAGACTGCCCCGGCAGCCCTAAGATTCAATATAACGAGTGCTACGAATGGGACGGCATCATTGCTGAGTGACGGACACACCGTTCGGTTCACCCCAATAGAAAATCACTCCGGGAACGCTACATTTAGCTACGATGTCTTCGATAAAGCGGTAGATCCAAGACTCCTTGCAAATTACGATTTTCAGGCACCGGATGTTACAACAGACGGTGTTGCAACAGATGTTTCAGGGGGAGCTAGGGATGGAACACTAACAACACTCGGAAACGGTACCTTCTCTTACGTTGCCGACGCCCCTTCCTCTCTATCAGCCTACCTAGGCCAATCGCTTAGCCTCATTCAAAGCGGAACTGGCGGTGCTGCCAGGCTCCAACGTACATTCACAGCATCAGAGTTAAACTTTAAAACCGGCAATTGGACGGTCTCCGGGTGGTGCAAACGATCGACCTCATCTGATCAAGACGTTGTTTTTCATCTTGGTGCGAACAACGGAGCCGGATCCACAAACGACTTCGTGCTCACATTCCCTGCAGGAAGCACGACGCTTTCTCTCAAAAACTGGAGCTCAACCAATGATGTCACGATCGGTGCCCCCCTGACCACTGGTGCCTGGCACCACTTCTCAGTAGTTAGAAATGGTAGTACACTCAGTCTCTACACCGGAGGAGACCTTGTCGGGCGCGACTCATCGTTCTCACTTACCTTCGACCCGACCTCACCAGTATTTTTCGGTTCTATTCCCAGTATATCAAACAATCACTGGAATAGATCCTTCAACGGATTACTTGCAGATTTGGCAGTTTTCAATGCCCCCCTCACTGATTCAGATGTTGCACGCCTTTACACAGCACCCGCAGCATTGGTTGGAAATCTTCGCTCCAGCAATACCGTGAATTTATCAGTTTCAAAGCGATCTGCCAGCATTTCACTTGCCGACTTGTCGCCAACCTACGATGGCACGGCCAAGTCGGTATCAGCGACTACCACACCGAGTGGGCTAACTATGAATTTCACCTACAATGGGTCAGCAACGATCCCCACCGCAGCAGGAACCTATGCAGTGGAGGGAACGATCAATGATGCAAACTACACCGGAACCGCAAGTGGCTCGTTGGTCATTGGTAAAGCAGTGGCCTCAATCGAGCTGACGAGCTTGGCAGCAACCTACAACGGTACCGCAAAATCACCATCCTACGCGACGACTCCTGAGAACCTGCCCGTAACACTCACCTTCAATGGAACTTCTGTCCCGCCCGTCAGTGCAGGCAGCTACCAAACTACTGGAACGATTGTGGCCCCAAACTATTCAGGCAGCGCAGATGCAGCTCTGGTCATCGCAAAGGCAAACGCTGAGGTTACACTCAGTAACCTTGAACTGACCGCAGATGGGGCCGGGAAATCTCCGACCGTGACGACAAGTCCTCTTGGGCTGGTGGTTCTAACAACCTACAATGGGTCGATAGCGTTACCAATCAATGCAGGGACGTACGGTGTGAATTCGACGATTCAAGATCCTAATTACTCGGGAACTGTAAGCGGCACGTTAATCATTCGCGAAGGTACCCGAACATTCAATTCGTGGGTCATTCAGTATTTTACGGCATCCGAAATGCTGAATGATTTATCAGCTTCCACAGCTGACCCGGACCACGATGGACTCAGCAACCTCTGTGAGTACGCACTTGGCACTGATCCCCATCAGCCCAGCCCAACCCCAACAGTATCCCGAGGTGTAAATTCAATCTCGCTCACATTCAGTCGCCCTACGAATACGGACGATGTTTCCTACGGTGCAGAAACCACAAACGATCTCCTAAACTGGTCTGCTGTTCCACTGGAAATCATTGCGACGGAAGGTGACATTGAAACGATTAGAGCAACAAGCATCCTTTCTAATCCCCCAGCGAAAAGCCAGTACATGCGCCTTCGTTTCACTCATTAGCCTACGAAAGCTCAATTCTTATCCCATCCAAGTTACCTGATCATATGACCTCTAAGTATCCAACTTATTTGCTAACAGTCGTTTCCCTCTGTTATTCATGTTCAGCATGGTGCAATGAAAAGGACGTTCCAGTTGAAAAGGATAGAAGGGTTCAAGCGCAAGGCGGAAACTGGAATCATCAGCAATCTTCGCATCTCGACCCCAAGTTACCCCGCGTTTTACTTGTCGGCGACTCAATCCTAATTGGCTATCGAAAATTGGTGATTCGATCATTGGAGGGCAAGGCAAATGTCGATACGTGGACGAATCCATACTATCAATCTGAGAACTACAATCGCCGGCTTGCGGAGGTTCTTCTCAAAGGACCGTTTTCGGTGATTCATATTAATGCTGGATTGCACGGTTTTCAAGAAGGTCGGATTCCGACAGTTGCCTACGAACCACTCACCCAATCATTGATTGATTTGATCTTACGCAACTCCCCAGATACCCAAATCATCTGGGCGAATACGACACCGGTGATTTCAAAGGATATTCCTAGGACACTCGATCGGTCCATCAACCCCATCATCATAGAACATAACCGAATGGCCGCAATCGTGATGGAACGCAACCACATCTTGGTGAACGATTTTTATTCAACCTTAGCATCACACATGGATCTCTCGAAAGGGGATCAATTTCACTGGACGGCGCCAGCCTACCATATTCTAGCAGATATGGCCACTCGCTCGATCATCAAGAAACTTGCCGTCGCTCATGAGAGCAAGTCTCACTGACCTAACAGATTCACGTCATTCCACATCAAGAATCTGACCTTCCGTCCGCAGACTTTGCTGCAATGCTTTAATGGAGACTTTGTGAACGTCTTTTGATTCACGAGCTGCCATCGCAGCGGCGATTCCAGCTGCTTGGCCTGTAATCATATACTGTGGCTCCATTCTGAAGGATGCATATGCCACAGTTGAAGCACTCACGCACACGGGAACGATAAGATTCCGACATTCTGATTCACGCGGTAGAAGCGCTCGATACGGAATGTCCCATGGTTCAACCGGCTCACTCAAATAGCCTTCCATGTAAACTTGGTCTTCTGCCCTTGGGAAAAAGAAGGTACGGAGTGAAACCCATTGAATTTCACGGATATCAATATTGTAGCCCGCCATTCCGATCCGATCGTCTTTTCGCAGTTTAGTCGTGAGGTCATGTTGCGTAAGGATGTATTCGCCCTTCATCCGCCGGGCTTCGCGGATGTATAGCTGGTGTGGCCAGCCCCCCGTGTCGACAAACTCATCTTTGCACAGGCCCCACTTGAGGTACTTGGCACGAACAGACTCAGGCACGCAGGGATCATTCTGCACGAAATATAGCAAACCATGCGCCCAATCGAGATGTTCCTTCCAAATTTGGCGACGCCGCTCGGGACTTGCTTCTGGATAGTCCTGACTGGCTCCCAAAAGGTTGGTCGAAATCGGCGCGGAACTGTTCGAATCACATTTTCCGTTAGGCATCCGAGTGGTACC
>Ga0164294_10001193_pt1 | contig 24352 bp, 21 predicted proteins | sample GEODES005metaG_FD_111479 | JGI IMG/M metagenome (GOLD analysis project Ga0164294, IMG submission 111479) | Oligotrophic lake water microbial communities from Sparkling Lake, Wisconsin, USA - GEODES005 metaG | ecosystem: Environmental > Aquatic > Freshwater > Lake | place: USA: Sparkling Lake...
ATTTATTTTTGAATCATAAATGCCTAAAAAATAATATTTTTCAAATTATTATTTTTGAATCATTTATTTTTGAATCATAAATGCCTAAAAAATAATATTTTTCAAATTATTATTTTTGAATCAAATATCCGTGTAATTTTTTCTTTAATTTTTTTATTTAATTCAATCATATTGTCAGATTGATCATATTCTTCATTATTAAATTTATCATATATAGTTTTTAATAGTATATCTAAACTATTTTCAAATGCCTTAAACGCTCCATCCTTTTCTATTTTTTTAAATTTTACTTCAAGCTCAAGTAAACTTAATTTTTTTAAAATATATTCAGATAATTCAGGATATAATTTTATTATTTTTTTTAGATTATCTTTTAATTCATCATTATTTGTGTGTAATTCAAATATAATATCAATCAATTCTGTATTTATTACATCTAATTCTAAAATATCATCAATTCTCAATACATTCAAATTATGTAAAATTAAATCTACATCAGATGGTATATCCGATGATAATATTTTGAATCTATTATTTAATTGAAATGGTCTATATGTAATTTTAATTATGAATTGATTATTAACTCCATTTTCATTTCCATTATCATATTTGTGTTTGTTTATTTGGATTTTTGTTGAAGAATATCTAGTTGTAAATGTAAAGGTATTTGATAGATTTTCTGAGAATTTATCAATCAAAATAATTTCATTATCCATTATTGAATCTTTAATATTAATCTTATCTAAATCGTTATAGAATATTTTAGATGAGAATTCATGATTGAAAAAATATCTACACAATTGTCCAATGTTAAATTGTGATTTTAAATACAATCTAATTTCCTTTGTATTTTTATCTTTATCAATAAAATACTTATGAAAGATATGTAGATCATTTATTGATCTTAATTTATACCATGATCTAATAATTGAATTAGGATAAGCTATTAAGAACATTTCTTTATATTCAAATAAATAAAAATCAAATAATCTTCCAAGTAACTTTATATCCGATTCTAGTTTAAATTTCCATATTAAATTTATTATATCATGTGAAATATTATTGAATGACACAAAATTTTTTTTCCATAAAGATTTAATATCATCTATAATTAATGTAGATGAATTTTTATTTGTATCAGAAATCACCATTAAAAATATTTATGATTAATAATATTAAATTAATCTTAAATAAAAAATAAAATAAACTTTTTATTCATATACTGGCATATCAGTATCGGTATCATTTGATTTTTTTTCTTTAGGTTCTGCATTTATTTCTTTGGTTATTTCTTTTTTAACTTCTTTACTTTTTGATTTATTTTTTTTACTCAACTTTTCAGATTTACTTGATTTATCTGATTTACTTGATTTAGCAGATTTATCTGATTTACTTGATTTATCAGATTTACTTGATTTACTTGATTTACTTGATTTAGCAGATTTATCAGATTTAGTTGATTCACTTGTTGTATTTGACGTGGATGTGTCATCTTTTACCTTTTTATTATTTTTTTTTGTTTCTTCTATTTGTTTTTCTTGTACTTGTTTCGATTGTATTTGTTGTAATTGCATTTGTTGCATTTGTAATTGTTGTAATTCACGTTGACGTTGCATTTGTTGTAAATCCGCTAAATATTTACGTTTTTGTTCAAGTTCCATCATAGTCTTCTGTTTATCATTGTCGTCAGTTTCTTTTTTAACAGAATTATTATCATCTTCGTCTTCTTCTAATTTTACTTTTATACGTGGACTAAGAAATTTTGCTAGAATCATTGCAATTAATAAATCACCCGCCATGATGTAATAATATTTACTTTTAAGTAATTCAAATAGATAAGCTCTATGATCTAAGAATAAATAATAATGAGTAAATAGATATAATATTGATCCAATTATAAATAATTTTAAGTATTTTCTTTTAGTTGGATCAGAATACACCATTGGCAGTCTGCTTGATAATATATAGAACATTTTTATAAATATTATAAATATTTTATAATATTAATATAAACTCATTTTTATTGTATAAAATTTTCTATTTATTGTAAAAGATTTTCCATATTTATTGTAAAAGATTTTCCATATTATTTATATTTTTTTCAAGATCATTTAATTTTATAATATTTTTAGGTATTTCATATGATTCAATTGCGTTATATTTCTTATTTCTCTTTTTTTCAACTTGTTCCAATACAAATTTAATAAGTGGAAAGATTTTTCTCGATTTATATAAATCTCTTAATTTATTTATAATTTCTAAATGTGATTTAAATTCAAATATCATATAACCATTTTGTAAATCTTTATACATATTTTTATATTCATCCAATTGTTCTGCAATAAAATCCATTCCTTCTTTCTCATCTAATTGACCAATTTTTTCTAAAATGTGTGGTTCTTCAATTAATTTTTGATCTAATTCATCATATAAATTATCAAAATGTTCCGATACAAATGGATCACAATATATTTTCATTGTATATGATCCATTTAAACGAGCATCTACAACTTTTTGAGGATTTTTTAATTGTGTTAAAGATTCTTGATCAGGTGCAAAACCAACAAATATATCAAATAAATATCCACTAACTAATGTTTTTATAAAACCAATTGATAGAGAATATAAAGGAAAGTAATCACCTTTTAATAATATATCACCTTTGATGTTATTTCTCATAATAACTGCAGTTATATCATAATTATTAATTGTTGTAACAAATTCAGTATTTCTACCAAATCTTCTAATCTCAAAATCACTTGTTTTAATATCAACAATTTCATCAAGTAATAATTCTTTTGTATTATCAATATATCCAACATGCTTTACAATACATGATGAATCACGATATACTGGTTTTATACGGAATATAGGTATAACATCATCATATTTTTTTTCAGTAGATTCAGTCATTTATCTTAATATTTATTATATAATAATTTTTAAATGTCCTTTAAACGACTAGGAAAAATATAAAAAGTAAAAAGAGTCTTAATTGATATTGATTAAATTAATTTTATTATCTTATCTGGTATAAATGATACTATTTTTATTTCATATTCACCATTAATTTTATATAGATCATTATAAAAAAATTTAGTATGAGATGATTTATACATTGCAGATTCTTCACCAATTTTAACATTTATTTTATTTATAGTTTTATTTTTTATTGAAATATTATATTTATATCCAAATAAAAATGATGCAATTATCTTCTCTTTTTTATCAACAATTTCATTATTATTTTTAAAATTATTTTCAAATTTATTTTTTATTTTAATAAATTTGTCTTTAATTCTATAATTAATTCTTGAATAATTATCCACAACCTTAGCCAATAACGATTTTTTTAGAAAATATTTGTAACAGAAATTATCTTTTCCAGAGTCAGTCTCATATAATCTAAATCTATCTATTATTTTATGTAACATTATATGATCCCCGTATTTTGATATTAAATCTTTTTTGGCATCCTGGAATTTCTTTTTAAGTATTTGGTTATCTTCTGGTATTATAAATAATTCATTAATATTTGATTTTATTTCATTAATCAATAATATAATCATCATAGTCTCATTAAATACATTTAAACTAAATGCGAAATATAATGTTAATGCTTCATTCATATTTAATTGTAATTCTCCTATAAATTGTCCAAAATCATTTAATGTATAATCTTTTAATAAATTATACATTTTAATATTTTTCATCGCTAACTTTATATATTCTTCTCTTGGTGGTTCTATAAATTGTGCTAAAATTCTTAGTAATTCTTCAATTGTTTTAATTGCATTCTCAGCTAACAATCGTATACATTCTGTTGTAATATCGGTTGTTCTAATAGATGGTTCGGGGAATTTCTTCATTTTATTTTCAAATTCATCTCGTGTATAAAGATGATAGCATATACCTGGTTGTGTTCTTCCAGCTCTACCCATTCTTTGCATAGCTTGTGCTTTTGTTATCAATTGTTTTTCAATAACTTTAGCTCCAGTTTTTGCTTCATCATATGAATATATTTCAAATCCAGAATCAATTACAAAACGAATACCATCAACAGTTAGTGATGATTCAGCAACATTTGTCGAAATAATAATTCTTCGGTCATTTATAGTTTTATTTTGTAAACGTTCTTGTTTATCTGCACTTATACCAGAATAAACTGCTATGACTTCATATTTATATTTTTTTTCTAATAATTCTTTAACTTCTTCAGTTTCATTCCGGCTACAAACAAAAAATAAAATGTCTTCAACCTTTGAATTAGTTGGTGTATATAACGATTCAATTTCATCAATTATCTTTAATCCACGATTTATATATTGTCGTGAATTGGAATTATCATTTGAAAAAATAGATTCAATAGGATAATTTGTTTTTCCTCCCACATTTATCTCAGCAAATTTAAATTCAGCAAAATATGAATTAAATATTGATGAATCAATTGTTGCACTCATAATTATTAACTTAAATGATGGTCTTTGTGTTAATGTTTTTTTTAGTAAATATAATAAAAAATCTATTTGTATTTTTCTCTCATGTGCTTCATCAATTATAACTATATCTAAATCTTTTAATGTTGAATCATTTAATAATTTCGCAACAATTGTACCATCTGTTGCATATAATAAATTAGGATTCACACCAACATGTGATGGTTCAGAACCCTTATATTTATATCCAACTTGTTCACCAATATTAACATCTAAAGTCGCTGCCGCAAATTCTGCAGCTGATTTTGCTATAATCTGTTTTGGAAGTGTTATTGCAACATGTCCTGTATAGTTTGTTGTATGTAATGCAAATTTTGGTATCAACACAGTTTTACCTGAACCAGTCCCAGAAATAACTAATATAACCTGATTTTCTTCAATTGTTTTTATTATATCTTTTGCTGATTCATATGCTGGAAAATTAGACCATTTTTCACTCAACAATTTATATTGATCAGAATATGATTTATTGTTTAGTGGATTTAATTCTAATCCATGCGGATCAAGAATTCCTATATTTTTATTTTCCATTATAAAATAAAAATATATTATTTATTAATCAACATCATCATTAAGATTAAGATTATGATTATGATTAATATTATTATTTGTATTAATTTGTTGTATGATCATTAGACATAAAAAATAATGTAAAGTTAAAAATATTGATTCTAATTGTCTCCGTGTTACATTATTAAATAATCTTAAATTGGTATTTATAATATCATTATTTCTGGCCATTAGTTCCAAAATAGATGGGTCTGAAAAAATATCTTCATATTTAAAATTTATATATAACATCACACTTGTAAATAACAATTCAAAATTAGTATTTACTTGAAATATTTCTCGATAAACTATCTTTATATGATTAAATGTTTCTTGATCATTTAAATTTTCCATAAATTAATCTATATATTAATTATTTATTTTAGAATCTTCGGACAAACACGAACAAAATAAATTTTCATCAATCATATTTTCTTTAGCATATTCTTTGCAACAAATTTTATCATGTTTTCTATTATTTGGTATAAATAATAAATCTTTTTTCCAGGATTTACATAACATTTTATTACATTTATTACACCAATCTTTACCACAACCATTCCAATCATAACCCTTTGCATTATCAGTATATCCACATATTACATAATCTAGATTTTTATCAAAACGATTCATAATTAAACAATGAGGACATTTTTTAGTAATTAGTTCAACATCTACTTTTTTACTAAAACTTACACTTATTTTTTTATTTTCGGGATTTTCATTTAATTCATATTGTTTTGTTTTACTCAAACGTAAAAAACTATTAAGTTGTATGATATCAACATAATTTTTAATATTATTATTTATAAATTCATCTATTTCTTTTCTATTTTCTAATAAATTTAATTGATTTAATGTATGTGCCATTGATCTAATATCATAACTTTTATCATATTTTTTATTATGAATCATTCCCAATATAAAATCATGTAAATCTGGATTGTTTTTAATGATTTTTTCAGCAAAATAAAATGCATCAACCATTGTTTTACATCCACTAAGAATATTTTTAAATACATTGTATATTTCAAAATTATTGTCAAAGTTATTCATTATAAAATTATTCATTATAAAATTATTCATTATAAAATTATTCATTATAAAATTATTATAATAAATAATATACAAAATTGTTTAAATATTTTTTTGTTTATCAATGAATTGTTGTTTTAACGTATCATTTGATCTCTTCATTGATAACATTTTTGTTTTCTCTTTGAGTTTCTTTCTCAATTCTTCTCTTGTTAATGGTTTATCTGTTTTTTCAGATTCATTCTTATTTGTCATTCGATCAGCCATTGCTTTTAATTTATTTTGGTCAATATTCATTTTGGATAAGAATTTTTGCATCTCTTTTAGATCCATATTTTTAATCATATCCTCAAATTTTTTTGGTATCTCAATGTCATCCATAACTTCATTCGTTTGAGTTGCTTCATTTGTATTATTTACAACTACATCATCGTCATCAATATCATTATCAATATATTTATTATTGGCCATTATTACTAATTATAAATTAGTGTGTAATCTTTAATTATTTTATTCATATATTTATTTAATAATTAATGTTAGATATTCATTATTGTTGACAAAATAATTTTCAAAATAATTTCTAAAATTATCTAAATCATATGTTAATATTCTATTTAATATCAATTCTCTTGTATTAAATACATAAGACTCGTCTAATATTGATGCCATAAAATATGAACCTAAATCACTTATTGTATCAAAATCTCTTAATAATTTATTTTTCTCTCCTTCAAGATATTGTTTAAAATCTATTAAACTCATTTCATGTAATATAATTTTAGTATATTTTTTAATAAATAAATTTATCTGTGATAATACATATTTATCATCATATTTTGATGATTGAACAAAAAATTTTATATAAATCTGATGGCAATCATTATTTTCATATATAGATGAACTTATTTTAACAATATATCCTAATTGTTTTTCGGTACGCAATTCATAATAAAAACTATTACCAAGTATTACTTCAAATAATCTTGCAAATATTACTAAATCTATCCAATTTTCTGTATCATTAATTTTAAATGGTGGTAATGGATATAATAGTGAGATTAATTTATTAATATCAGGAGTTGAAAATTTATCAATAAATATTTCTGGTTTTTTATATTTTTTAATAATATTATAATTATATGGCGATTCTACATGTTTAATATTTGTTGAGATGTATTTATAAACTTTTCTATTTAATTTATCAGCAAAATCTTTATCAACATTACCAAATGTAAATATACTTATTCTACCTGAATTTATTCTAGATTTGTATGTATTCTCACATTCATTGATAGTAATTTTAAGTTTTCCTAATATTTCTTTTGGCATAAAATATTTTTTATTTATATATTTATTACTTATTACACCAAATTTATACATAATTGTATCATAAGAAAAATTCTTATATTCTTGTATTAATTTAAATTTTGCTTGTTCATATGCATCATCGTCAAGTTTACCTGCAAATATTTTTTTAATTATCTTGATTGATTTAAAAATTTTCTCAGTATATCCGCCAATTGTTATATATATGGAATCTAGGTTTAATTTTATATAAAATATATATCCACCATTTCCCATTAGATCAATCATTTTTAATAATGAATTTTGAACAGAACTAAAATATAATAATGCTGATACATAATTATCAATTGAATCTAATAATTGTGGAATTCTAATAAATATTTTTGTTTCTACATATGGTGTCAAATATTTTGAATCGGAATAATAATATGATATAAATGATGTATTCAATCTTACAGGAAATACTGATTGTTGTATTTCATTAAATTTTAAATTATAACAAATAAAATCATTTAAAATAGGTATATATGTTATTTCTTTTTTTTCCCATTCAACGTTTTTAACAATATATGGTACTTTATAATTAGGAAACGTTTTATAACCTTTATATTTGAATTCACTATTACCTATTGATACAGATATCAAATATTCATCAAATATTAAATTAAAATTTTCTACATATGAATTAAAATTCAATTTTAAATTATAACTTAATAAATATTCACGTGGTACATCATATTTCATAATCATTGCTATATGATTAATTATATCATTGATATCAGGTTTTTCAAAAAAATTAAAATTATTCTTATTTGTCTGTATATATTGATTAAAATGTTTCTCAATCAAACTATTTCTACTTTTAATTTGTTCACAAATAAAATCAAAATATGATCTGATATAATTATATACATCATTATATTTCGCATAGCCTTTATCAGTCAAGTCACATGAAATGATGAATATCGTATAATCATCGTATTCATCTAATTCTGAACATTCCAATTTAGTTATTAATTTTTGTAAAGTTAATTTGTCAAATAATGAATCTTGGTATTGTAAATTTAATAAATAATAAATAAATGGTAAAGGTGAATCAATAAGTTTTTTAGATGTTTTTACTTGTATACAAACATTCAATATTGGTTCATCTTTGAATGATTGATAAAACACAATTTGATTTCCTGTCAATAATTCACCATATAATAATTTTTCTTTTTTATTTTTTGTTGGAATTATTGATAATGTCTGATCCAATATTTCATTTAATCTACGATTGTTGGATTTATTTAAATTTATTTCATCATTAATAAATAATACTAGAGACATTCTGTCAGCTGTATAATTTTCATTTTTAAAGTTTTTTAATTCTTCATATATATTTGGTATCGACAGACTATGTGTTGTACCAGCCGTATAATGATTAACTGGATGTTTTGGATTAATTAATGTTTTAATTATTTCCAATGATAACCAATCATTGTCAACAATATTTTTATTTGATTCAGAATTAACATTTTCTATTTCTTTATTAATATATTCTTTTGATAATAATGGATCTACTAAAAAATTTCCAAATTTATCTAAATTATCAAGATATGTGTCAGTACTACATATAAAATAATAATTGGTATCTGTATTTGATGTTGATGCATTAGTAGTTCCTCCACTTTTTGAGATACTCGATAAAAAATTATTTGAATTTGGATATTTTTTTGACCCCATAAATAACATGTGTTCTAAAAAATGAGCTAGACCAGGTATTTTTTCTTTTGCTGAACCAATATTTACATTCAAAAAAGCACCACACAATGTTTCTGTTTTGTCGTGGATTATAATTACTTCTAAATTATTTTTTAATCGCAAATATTGATAATTTCTTGTATCAGTAGGAGGTTTTTCTATTATTATATTCATAATATTATTAAATAATAAAATTATCAGATAAATAAAATTTGAAAAATAAAAATAAAAAATAATTAAATATTAAAATAATACTATTAATAAATGGAATTACCTAGTTTTGATCCGAATGACCCTGTTAAATTTTTAATTGATTTAGAAAATCTACAAAAAAAAATTGATGAACCTAAAAAGAAAAAAATCTTAAAATTTATTAATTCATGGATGGGTAAAAAAAATCCTGAAGATAAATTTAAATCATTTAGTGCAGTAAAAAATATATTTTTAGGCGAATTTCCATCTGATGATGAAACAAAAAAATTTTTGTGTAAATATTTTTATGTTTACAATGAAGATTTCAATCTTGATCTGGAATATAATGAAGAATTATTTTCCAGATTTAATGCACTTTATATGTTAAAATTAATGTTGAATACAATTAAATATGATTTGAAAAAAGAAAAAATAAAAAAATATAAGAGATATTCGATTATTTTTAAGAAATAATCCATTATTTTTAAGAAATAATCCATTATTTGTAAAAAATAATCCATTATTAAGAAAACTATCATATCAATATTTTATTTACATATTTATGTAGCAACCCAATCGGTAATACAAATAATATAGACATATAACACCATATAGCTGCTTGTTCACCTCTACCAATATTTATATAATTATGATATATTAAAATTACAAATGTTAGCCATAATATAATAATAATTCGTGATTTTGTAAAAATAGCTGGAATAAACATTAAGCCAAAATATAATGTAGGATATATAAAATCATCGTCAACTCTTCTAAATTTATAACCTAAATGATATTTTCCTATATATGATGATGTTATATTCGAACAAAAATCATCAAATTTATTTTTTTTCTTACAGTTTTCTAAATTTAATAAATCAAAGTCTTTTAGTGTAAACATCATTGTAATTCCAAAGAGTATACATATGCCAAAAATATAATTCCAAAATTTATCATTTTCTTTACTAAAATATGAAGAGAATAAATTAACTATTAATGGTTGGAATGATATATGTATCCATGATAGTTTTGCCAAAATAGTTAATATATTATTATTATTTTGATATCTATAAGATAATCCTTGTATTAAATCTTTTATTGCTAAAAAAAATAATGATATAGATAATCTATCCTTTAAACGACCAGAAAAAATATCAAAAGTAAAAGGAGTCTTAACTGACGTAGGTGTTATAACACCTATAGTCGGTTAAGGGATATTCGGGTAAAAGATATGTTCCACCTACAACCAATAATAATGAATTAAAATATGATTGTTTTTCTGAAAAACACATTATATATTGTTATATATTGATAACATAAAAATAAAAAAATTGATTTTTATTTATTAAACCACTTATAAATAATTCTAATAAAAATATTAATATTTCATGTTAACATCTATTAAGATTGATTTAAATTCTAATCTATTCATCAACGATCAATGGATAACAATTAATAAAGAAAATAAATTAGAAGCTATAAAACTAAATGTAAATAATTTTCATAAAGATAAAATTCATATTAATAATAAATTAGATTCAAATTATGCACTTCAGGCTAAAATTATTGATGAAAAAATTAAATTATTAGACGATGATGAAGAAATTGATGCAGATGATGAGGATGATGTGCAATTATTACAAAATTATATATATAGTCCTGAAACTAAATATACAAATATTAACAATCAAATATTGTATGATGAAGACAATGAATTAAATTCACAAGATATCGAGCCATATTATGATATTACTGGTAATCCAGAATTATCTGAATTTGAATTAGATCTATCATTATATGAATTTTATTATTTTAAAACCGATGAAAACGATCTTCAATATTACACATCTATTGTAAATGACAATCCAATTTATAGAATTTCCTATTATGAAAAAGATAATATAATTAAATTAAATTTAATTGGTTATCTAATAAGAACATTTAAAATTCAAATTGATGATGATAAGATTAATTTTCAACTAATTACTAGGGATCAATTTTAATTAATTTTTAATTAATTTTGATTTAATTTCCAAGTTGTGCATAAATTAAACATAGTAAATTTAAAATATTTAAATATTCATCACCGCGTTCTATTAAACGTGCTTCAGTATCACATATTTTCATTATAGTCATACTTTTTTTATTATCAGATAATTCTGTTTCAATAATTTTATTTTTAATAAAATTTAGAAATTGATAAATATTAAATCCTGATTTATGTATATAATTTGCTAAATCAATCATTGTTGTAATATCTTTTGTATTTAATTTAGACCACACGTTTTCTAGTTCTAAATCACTATTTAAACCGACCATCTCTTGAATATCATTTGGTGTAATTTTTTTTCCATATATATATTTTGTATTTTGAAGGATCATAATTGCTTTTCGCCCATCACCCTCACTTATCTCATGTATTTTATCTATACATTTATCAGATAAGACTAAATTTTCTTTTTGAGCAATAAATTTTAATCGATCAGTCATATTAATTTTATTAATTGGTTTAAATCTAAATTTTACACAACGAGAAATAATTGGATCAATAATTTTATCAATATAATTACATGTAAAACAAAATCTTGTAATCTTTGATGAAGATTCTATAACTTTTCGTAATGCAGATTGTGCATCTAATGTAATTGCATCAGCCTCATCCAATACAATAATTTTATAAGGTGGACATGGATATTTTTCATCAGTTGTATTAATTGATTCTTTTGCAAATGTTATAATCTTTTCTCGCACAGTATCAATACCTCGCTCATCTGATGCATTTAATTCTAATATTCTTTCATTCATAACATTAGGTCCAAATAATTCATAAGCTAATGCAATAATAATTGATGTCTTACCAGTACCAGGCGGACCATAAAGTAATAAATTTGGTAATTCACCTGTTTTTACACAATTCTTTAATATTATTTTTATTTCTTCTTGGTCAATAATATGATCTATTTTTTTAGGTCTATATTTATCTACCCATGGTATTGACATTTTATAATATGTTGTATATAGGTTTATCATTTTAAATTGATTGAATTTCAATTTTCAATTTTAATTCTTCAATATTTAACCTTAAATTGTAATAAAATTAACTTTTTTATTAGCAATTTAACCTTAAATTGTATTAAAATTAACTTTTTTATTAGCAATTTAACCTTAAATTGTAATAAAATTAACTTTTTTATTAGCAATTTAACCTTAAATTGTAATAAAATTAACTTTTTTATTAGCAATAATATTAACCGAACCAATATCTTTGCCTTTGTGAATATTATTTATTTTTGTATATATTATTTTTACTTTTTTATCATTCTTATATTTTGAATATAATTTACATAAGTGTGCTCCTCTTATTATAACATCATGAGGTATATTTACATTTAATGTTTCATAAACATTTAATTTTGCACATACATTTAATTTTATAAACACATGACAAGATGGTTTATCTTCAACATGAAACCATAATGTATCATCGTCTGATTTATCTATTAAAGACCAATTTTCTTTGGCATTTCTTCCAACTTCAATTAAGTATTCTTTATCTTCTGATAAAATTTTTTCTGTATACATTTATGAATGAATTAATGAATTAATGAATTAATTAATTTATATTTCATATAAATTTCAATATTTATTAATTGAATAAGTTCGCTTTTTTGTTTTAATTAAATTAAAAATAATATTTATTATGAATAATCAATTATTTGCAGAAATGGAATTTAATTCTACTTCAAGTGATGTCGTAGAAGATAAAGTTAAATCAGTTACATTTAACGATAATGTCCAAACAAAAATACTCACACCACCATTAAGAAATAATAGCCAGTCATCATGTGAACCAAAACAAAAAGTCACACAATATGTAACACAACCTGTAACACAACCCGTATCACAAGCAGCAGGACAACCCGTAACACAACCCGTAACACAACCCGTAACACAACCCATAACACAAGTAGCAGAACAAACCGTAACACAACCCGTAACACAACCCGTAACACAAACAGCAGGACAACCCGTAACACAACCCGTAACACAAACCGCAGTACAATCAATAAATAAAAAATCACATTTAATTCAAATAAAATCATTTAAATGTCCCAAACAAACATTGGTGTTATTAGTTGTATTAATTTTAATTAGTGTTGGTTTATTTTTTGCAACTAGAGAAAAAAAACATAATAAAAAAAATAATAAAGCGGATACTAAAGAATAATTAACAAATATTTTAAGCTTTAATTATCTTTTAACCGGTTTAGAAAAATACAAAAAAGATAAAGGGTTTCTGTTTAACACCAATAAACCATTTAATGGATACGTTTATTATTTCCTTTTTTAACTTTAATCCACTCATTTAATTCACTTGAATCGTCCACTTCAATTAATTCCTTTGGTTCAGTTAATTCCTTTGGTTCAGTTAATTCCTTTGGTTCAGTTGTTTCAGTTGTAATCTTTATTTCAGATTCAATCTTCATTTCAGATAATTCCTTTACTTGAATTACACAACTATTATTTTCATTATTAGTAAAATTTTTTTTTGAAAATAATTTAAAAATCCGTAGTATATTTTTAATTAATTGATCATTCTGTGTTTTAGAAAATTCATATTTAGTTAAAAATGTTCTTAAATTATATAATGATGGTTTTTCCATATAAATATCAATATTTACGGGTTCATACACAGATACATTTACATAATTTGATCTTGAAATAATAATTTTTTCAATAAAATTTTCAGGAATGTAGTATTTAACTTTATTAAACTTTTTATTAATTGTGTATAGATGAGCGATAAAATTCTCAATTATAAAATCATTTATTACAAAGAATCTAAATAATTGTTCACGATTTGTACCTCCTGCACATCTCACACCGTAATTATAGTCATTGCCTAAAATGATAGTAAAATCAATAAAATTTGATCTTGTTACAGTAATAGGAGGCAAGTTACATTCATTTCTGATTTGATTTGTCAACCCTTGTAAATAAGTTAAAATATCATCTAATTTTATAATATTGCATACTTTATCTTTTGATTTAAAATCAACATCTCTTATTATAATTGGTGCTCCGAAGATTATTGCATCTGAATCTTCAGTAACAACACCTCCAGAAATATGTTTATTATAATGTCCTAATGCTGCACATTGTGAATCAGCTTCACCATATGAAATAACATAGGGTACTCCTAAATATTCTAAGAATAATTTACATTGGACAATCATTGATGATTTTATGGAAAAACTTCTTTTAAAGTTCTTTACATAATCCACAAATTGATCATCTGAATTAATATTAGATTTTAAAATCTCTTTAACTTTTTCCTTTGCATTTAATACAGTTTGTTTTCTTTTTTCAACTTCTACTCGCTTAATTTCAGGAGATTCGCCGTCAAAAACAAAGATTGGTAAAATGTCATAGGATGAATAGTTCTTAACTAAATTATATATCGCATATAAATGTGTTACTGATTCACCATTTTTTAATTTGATATCTGAACCAGAATTTCTAACTCCAATAATAAATTTGTAAATATATAACATTACATCTACAAATACAGGTTTACCACTTAAATCCGATATCGGAATCTTCTTAATGATAGAAGAAAAAAACGACCAGAACCCTTTAGATCCCATTTTTAATTATAATGAAATTAAATTAATATTGAAATTATGAGTAAATTTAAATTTCAATTTTTTATTATTACAATAACAATAACAATAACAATAACAAGGATTATAATAAAAATTGATTAAAAGTATATTTAATTTATACTCAAATTATAATTAACTTTAACATATAAATGGAAACAATTTTTAATTCCATTTTTCTTCAAAATAAGTTTAAACCTGAAGTTGAAGAAGGAAATATTGAATATAAATGGCGTTTAGATTTAAAAGATAATTTTGGAATAAAAAAATTAGTATCACAGATGGTATGGAGATTAAATGAAGGTTATGATGTCAATGGTGTATATGAAGCACATTATTTATTGGGTGTTTATGACTCGGGTGAACCAGGTAATTTAACTATTAATGAATTAATTGCAACTAAAGAAATATTTAATGAAGTAATCATTAAAGCGAAAGTTGAGATTATTAAAGAAAAAATGATAACAATTAATGAATCATCAATTGTATTTATAACAATTAGAAAAATACCACAGAATAAAAAATTAAATGAATTAAATGTATTATTTATTGGTGATTCTGACACAGGTAAAACAACAACTATTGGAAATATTTGTTATAATAATAATGATCAAAATCCAATTTATAGAGATTCTATTTTATTACATTCTCATGAAAAAATAAATGGTAAAACTACTGCATATAAAAAAGATATTGTTGGTATTAAAAAATCATCATTGATAACTTATACATACTCAACTAATTGGGGTGAAATTGCTGCAACTTCAGATATTATTATAAATTTATATGATACACCAGGATCAAAAATAAAGAATTCTCTTCATTGTTTGTCATCTATTAATTTTGATTTTGTATTTCACTTTCAACATAATATTAATAATAATGGATTTGATGTATTTATTAAACAATATTTAGAAATAAAGAAAATTCCTCATAAAATCGTATTTAAAGATAAAATAAATTATGATGAAATTAGATCTCAATTAATTGTAATAAATAAACTTACAAATATAGAGTATATATCACATTTTAAGATATTGTCAACATATGGTATTCCGGATAATATAAATATAGTAGGAGGTATTCAAATATGGGGAGCAATCAAACGTAATTTAAATTACAAATTAATTGGTTCATATGATAATTTTTGTGAACTTCCAATTAAAATTTTAACAATTCATAAAAAAAATACAAATTCATCAAAAATAGAACAGGGTGAATCTGGAACTTTATCATTTGACTTTATAGATAAAAAAATACAAAAGTTAAATAAAAATATGATAATAATTCCAGATGATGTTGAATTGAAATATCATTATAATTCGATTAAAATTGAAATGATATATAAAAATAAATTAAATGACAATAGATTTTATATAGTGTATACGGGCAACTTTTGTTTTAGAGCAGAATTAGTTGAAAATGAATTGAAATTTGATAAATCCATATATCTATTGGATTCAGTATTAATATTAATTCCAATTAATTGTGAGTCTAAATCTATTCCGGATAATTTATGTATTTATAAATTAAAAAATAATATTTAAAAAAATGACAATATAAGTTTATCATAATGAAATTAACTGTTAAAAATTTAAAACAACAATCCGTTGTACTTGATGTTGAAATCAATATTTCAATTAAAGATTTACACAATTTAGTGTGTGATCATTTTTCTTATCCCGCATGTAGATTAATTTATTCTGGTAAAATTCTTGATTCAACTAAGAATTTATCAGATTATATGAATGAAAATGATCGGGGATTTATTGTCGCTATGAGAATTGATAATCCAAGTCAAGCTTCCAATAATATAACAAATGTTAATCAATCTAATATCAATCCATACAATGTATCAAATCCGTTTCCATTTAATGCAACTAATGTTACTAATTCATTCGATCTTAATTCTGTATCAAATGTATTAAATTCATCATCTACACAAGCTCATTTAAATTCTCAACCTACAATTAATAATTCAATTAATGCAAATACTAGTGCATCCAATCAAAATAATGAATCAAATCAATATAGTTTTAGACAAGTTAGAGCTGTAGTAATTGGTTTACTTAGATTTATTCGCACAAATACAAATTTAAGCTATATATATTTTTCATCACCGGTTGAATTTCATCACCTAATATTAGAAGATACATTTAGTGATACTATCAGAGGTTTACTTGAAAATTCAAATCAAATTGCTGATGCAATTGATTCAAATGCAAATGTTGATATTCAGATTAATAATCGTTATGGTTCCGGTGGTGTTTTAGGTACTAATTCTACAAATACATCACCGACCAATACAAATAGAGTAAATAATGATCTTACAGATGCAGATCGAACAAATATTCAAACTTTGATAAATTTAGGTTATACAGAACAACAAGCTACAATTGTTTATATAATGGTTAATCGTGATATTAATCTAGCAGCTAGTCTGTTATTGGATTATTAATTAGCTTCTGTTTCAACATCAAAATAAGATTCAACATGTATATTTTTTATCTTTAAACATTTTGCTAAAAATACATTATAATAATCTTCTTCAATTGAAGATATAAATTTTATTAAATTTTTCTTATATGAATAATTTTTATTTTGTAAAAAATCATAAAATAAATCTAATTTTGAACTTTTCATTATAAAATTAGCTGCAGTAAATGCTAAAATATTGGATATAAGATTGCCAAATATTAATCCTTGTTGACCTTCAATTATATTTAAAATAGCATTTGGATTGATATTTATATTAGTTATATCTATTGATGAAGAAAATTTACCAAATAAATCTATAAAGATCTTTTTATATAAATCAGCACATATATGTTCATTAGATGATTTTTTTAATAGACCATAAAATTCATCAGATGAATGTATTATATTATCAAATAATACTGATAAACATTTTAACTTCAAGTTGATAAGTAATTCAAAATATCTAACATGTAATATTTTTTTTATTATATTTTTATCTGGAATAAACATATTCAAAATTGATTGATTAAATAATATAAATTCCATAACATCTGGTAAAAAATTTATTATCTCAATATCATCGTCACTTACACCAAATGGTGTAAGACTAAATATATTATATATAACCATACCAAATTCTCTAAACAAAACAACAACATCTGATAGATTAAGAATTGATTTATCAAGATTAGTATAGGGAGCGGTTAAATATAGAACAGCAACATTTGTTCCATAATTGTTAGATATTTTAATTAACTGCGGTGCTTTAATTTTTCTATTAGCATTTAATAGATCTAGGATTAAATAACCTTTTAATGTTCCATCGGTACTAGATAATTCAATTAAACTTGTATTATCAATTGGTGATTTAATCCCAGATTGTTTACATCTTATTTTAAATTTTGTTTGTAAAACATTTAATATTAATTGTATAATATCAATAGGTTTAAATTTTATCTCAGGATATAAACGATCCAATCCATATACAATATCATTTAATCTTAATCTATCTGTTTTTGATAATGATTTTAATTCTTCTAATGATTGACCTAAATTTATATCCAATTTTTCATTCAAATCACGTAACATTAATTTTATATTTTCAGTATCTTCTGCAGATTTGTTACTTACCATGAGATAAAATGAATCATACCCTAATAATTCTGTATAAACTTTTCTTGAAATTAATAAACGATTCAAAGCTTGATTTAATTTATAATAACGTTGAATATATTGATTTTCAATATATATACGAGTAGGTTTATCAGATATTTTTTTTATTAAATAATAATATCTTGCTTTATCAATGTATATATTATTTTTTTTATCAGGATAAACAGACGACATTATTGATTCTGATTTCGCATCAATATTTTTTCTATCTATTTTAATAGATGTAGGTTTATCTAAAATTTCAATAATTTGTTCTTCAATTGAATTTAAATTTGTAAATATTTCTAAAATTTTTTTATGTGATTCATTACATGTTCCATATTTTTCCATTGATTTTAATAGTCGTTGAAGAAAGAATTTTTCATCAACATTTTTTGTTCCCTTATATAATTCAATTATGACATTTAATAATGAAATATCAGTATTAAACTCTATATTATATTGATTAATTTTTTTTAATATATCAACATATGCATTGTTTTCCGAATCTTTTAATGAAAATACATGTGTGATCATTGTATAAATATTGAATATAAATGTATCATCGACCAATAATTTTATCTTTGTTGTATTATCTATCGGTTTTGATATTACTTTTAATCTCATTTCTCTTGATTTATCAATTAAAAAATTTATTTTTTCATCTAAATGTATTGGATTACATTTGATTTTTTTTATTATATCCATTGGTAATAATTTAATCATTATATATTTTAAATTATATTTTACCACAATTTATTAAGTTTAAAATGTAGATTAAATAATTACAACTATTTCATCACACATCAATATATTATCAATATATTGCGTCCAGTAATTTTATTTCCATCTATTATTTTTTCGCTATCACTAACATTAAGATAAAATGTTGCGAGTATATCATTTCTATTATTATATTTTATTGATTTAAAAATAATTCCATCAATAATTTCTGAATTTTCTCTTTCACAATTATTATTATATAAAAATTTTCTTAATTTACAACAATCTTTAACACGTTGATCTTCAAATTGTGTTTTGAATACCAGTGGAACATTATAGATTCTTTGTAATAAATAACAAATCATTAAAATCAATTTATAACTTTCACTTTTTGGTATTTTACTATATTCACCAAATGTTAATGATGAATCATTATCATTAATTGTTATTAAATCATGTGTTACTGAAAATACAACAGATCCTATATCACGTGAGGGTAACTGTAATATTTTTAATGGCTCTAAACTACATTGGAAGCAAAAAATATGCGTAAGTGTAATTAATAGATTATATTCTGTTAAATGTGTAATTGTAGAAAAATTTAAAAGATTTAACTTATTAAGTTTGCCTTGTGGGTTTATAACTTCTGAATATACATAACCGGTCCCTTTAGTTAAAAAATCAAAATATTCTTTATATAATTTTAATATTTCTGGTTTAATGTGTGACGCTGCATCTATTCGTAAACATTTAATTCCATATGTATGTAATGTATAGAGATAATTTTTAATTTTTTCTTGAACCTTTGGATGATTTTGATTTAATTGTGGTAGTGCTTGTGCTAACCAACAATTATATCCATATGCTACATCATCTGAACACCAGAATGGGGGTCTAATCATTTTATAATATTCTATTTTAAATTTATCAGGTGTAATGTCTAAGTAGTCAGATAATATTATTTTTAATTCTTCAAAAGCATCTTTTATATATTTATCAATTATTTGATAAGTTTTTGTATTCATTGTATAATCAACTATATATTGTTCTTTTAATATATTGATAATTATATTATGTATATATTCTTTTTTTGATTCATTTTTGGAAATATATGTTTCGATATTAAAATTTGGATTATTTAATATTTTATAAATTTCAAACATTGTTATTTTTTCATCATCATATGGGATTTCAGATAATAATAATATTAAATTCCATATAGCATATTCAAATTTTTTAGATGCTTGTAAATGATTTATAACTATATCAATAACTAATTCAATTCCATTTAATTTACATACAGAAACTAAATTATTAAATTCTCTTTCTGTTCCATAAATATTTCCAATTTGATATGATATAGGTTGATAAGCTAACCACCATTCTATTTTTTCCTCTTTTAAATTTTTCTTTTTCATTAATGCTGGGCCTATACTCATTCTACATTTTTGTATAGGTGAAGGTTGTATATGTGTTATTCCATTTGCTTTTAATTCGGGAATCATTTTTATAATATCAATAAATTTTATATCAAATGCGTGAAATATTGTACATGGAAAATTCCTAAAATTTAGATTTCCGCCACTTTGTTTTTTTAAAGCCAAGTATTTAGATTTATATTTGAGATATTTAAGTTTAAATGTATCCATTTATATAATATTTATATATTTTATTAGTGTAAAAATTGATAATTAAATTACTTAATAAAGAATTATATTAAATTATTTATATTACAAATTATGGAACAAGTTAATAAAAATAATCAAAATAATCTTGATAATCAAGATAGTGTGTCTGCAAATGCAGTTTCAAATGAAAATTATTTATCATTTGATTCGATGGATTTTCTTAATTTTGATCTATTGAAAGGTATTTTTGACTATGGTTTTAAAGTACCATCCAGAATTCAAAATTTAGCTATCAAAGAAATATTTGATGGTCATGATATTATTGCTCAATCACAATCCGGCACGGGTAAAACTGGTGCCTTTACAATCGGTTCTCTATCTATTGTTAATCCAGAAGAGAAGTATCCACAAATATTAGTATTAGCAACAACAAGAGATCTTGCTACACAAATTCATATGGTATTCTCAAATATTTCTAAACATATGAATATTTCTGTGCAACTATGCATTGGTGGTACACGAGTAAAGACAAATTCGAAAGCAGATCCGTATAAATCAATTAGGAATTCACATGTACTAATTGGTACACCTGGAAGAATCTTTGAATATATTTCATTAAACGCATTTGATCCAAAGAAATTAAAACTATTTGTACTTGATGAAGCAGATGCGCTTTTGAAAGATGATTTCATTGAACAAATTAAAAAAATTATTGTTGAATTGGATGCAAATACACAAATCGCTATTTTTTCAGCAACTTATCCAAAAGCTGTTTTAGAAATTGCAAATGCATTTATGACTGAACCAAAACAAATTCTACTTAAGAGAGAGAATCTTAGTCTAGATCTTATTAAACAATATAAGATTTATGTTAAATTTGATGAATATAAATATGCCACACTTGTTGATTTGTATAAAAATCTATTAATTGGACAATGCATTATTTTTGTAAACAGTGTTAAAAATGCGGATGAATTAACTGAAAAACTTGAGGCTGATGGTTATGCGGTTGGTAAGATTCATGGTGCATTAGAAGGAATTCAAAGAAATGATGTTTTAAAAAATTTTAGAATTGGATTAATTCGTGTATTAATTGCTACTGATATTTTATCTCGTGGTATTGATGTCGAACAGATTGGTATTGTAATTAATTATGATATACCAAGAGATCGTGCACAATATTTACATAGAATTGGACGTTCTGGACGATTCGGTAAAATTGGTGTCGCAATTAATTTTGCAACAGATCGTGACTCTAGAACTGTTCGTGATTTAGAAAGTTTTTATCAAGCTAGAATTTCAGATATGCCTGACTTTAGTGTAGTACTTAGTCAATTAAGTGGACTAAAGGGTTATATTAAGATGAATAAAAATTAAAAAGTGAATGTAAAAATATATTTATTTAATTAGTTTTATTCTTTTTTCGATATTAATTTTTTGTGATGCCAGATCTAATTCAATTTGTTCATCAGTATTTTTTAAAGTATCACCATGCAAATCATCTATTTTTTCAATCCAATTATTTATTTTATTAATTATTTTCTCATCTTTTTCAACATCTAAATTATCTAATAATTTATTTATGTGTTTAACTGCATTTTCTTTTATCATATAAATTAAATCTTCATTTTTAATGTAATTCCATGTACCATCACTATAATAATGACCTAATTTACTGGCAGGTTTATCAAGATAAACATTTGCATTTTCAGGTTTTTCTTTATCATAATGTATCTTTTTAATAGTCTTACAAAATCCTGAAAGTAGATTTTTAGCTCCATCTAATAATGTATCTGTTGTAATATGAGAAATGTCTTCATCTCCAAAATTTCTAAAAAGTTGTTGTTGCATATTAACTACATAGATATTATTATTAGTTGTGTTATTTGTTGTGTTATTAGTTGTGTTGTTGGTATTATTGGTGTTGTTATTAATAATTTGTGGTATATTGTTATTTTCATCAATGTTTTGATCAATATTTTGATCAATTATGTTTATATTATGATCTTTTAATTTTTTAATATCAAATATTTCTAATTTATTATTTATTGAGTCTCTTATTTCATATAATGTATTTAATTCTTTTTTTATATTTTCAATATCTTCATTATTTTTATCTTTAATTTTACATTTAGTAATATGATTTTTATTAATTTTACAGAAGTCACAATATTTCTTATTACTCTTTTTACTATGATAATTATTTTTATTTAATAATTGTTTTTTATTTGTTAAATGTGTTTCTATTTTTGAGTTTATTTCATCATATTCTTTTTTCACATCATTATATTTATTTAATAAATTAGTAATATGAGTATTTAATGTATATTTTGTACTAAATTTTTTGTTACAATGATTACATATATTCATTTTAATATGATATATATAAATATTTTATTATTTAAATAATATTAAATTCTTAAAAATAAAATCTATTATAAAAGTGTATAAAAATATGTAAATTTTACATAATAAAGTAATTATTTTTATATCATTTATACACTTTTAATATATAATGTATTAAATTCTTATATTTTGAATATATACATAATATATTTTTTTATACAATAAATATATTGTATTCTTTTTTTTTAAATAATTAACAAATATAGTTTTCTTATTTCTGGTTCTGAAAATTTTGTATATATATATCGTTATTTTTATACTAATTATATGTTTTACATATTTACATCATGTATTTTTATAAATATATAAATAATAATTTTTAAATTCTTATAAAATGTATTATATGGTATTATTTGTAGGAAATATATCATCTTCTTATATATTCTTCTTATTTACTTTTTATATTTATAAGAATATTATAATATATCGTTCTAATAGAAAAAAAATTTATTACTATAAAAGTACTTATAATGATTTTTAATAACACAACAATTTTCAAGTTTTTATTTTTTAAATTTCTATTTATTTATAATAAAATTAAAAATAATGTATCATATAATTACAATTTAATTACAATAATCAATTCAAGAGCAATTTCGAAACTTTAATTTTTATGTTTTAAATTGTATAATTTTATATTAATTTCATCTAATTCTGTTTTATAATTATTTCTATTTTTACATGTCTTATCATGACGTGTTTTATTACTCTTTGTCGTAAATGATTTCATACAAAAACCACATAATAAATCATTAGATGCTTTATTATATTTTTTTATAATATATTGTAAATGATATTTAGTCTTAGTTAATTGTTCTATATTTTCTTCTTCTATTTGTTTATTTTCATTATATTTTAATGCTCTTTTATGATTTGATAATGATTTTAATGAATTAAACTTATTATTACAATGAATACAAATTATTTCATTACCATTAACACCGCCATTAACACCGCCATTAACACCACCATTAACACC
>Ga0164294_10001194_pt1 | contig 24336 bp, 16 predicted proteins | sample GEODES005metaG_FD_111479 | JGI IMG/M metagenome (GOLD analysis project Ga0164294, IMG submission 111479) | Oligotrophic lake water microbial communities from Sparkling Lake, Wisconsin, USA - GEODES005 metaG | ecosystem: Environmental > Aquatic > Freshwater > Lake | place: USA: Sparkling Lake...
GGTAGCCAAAGGCTGGACCACCCCGGACAAGGTCCACTCGATGATCCACGGTTGGATGCGCGATCAGGTAAACGCTGGCGCTCCGAACTAAAGTCCAATTACTAGGGGGTTTTGGTATAAGTCGTTTCCCAGTACACACGATTCCATCGAAAGCAGGACTCCGGTGTGACAATCGGCTAAGACCCTTTTTGCGAGCGCGCTGGCGTCATTTGTTCTGACGCAATGCGGAAAAAATAAAATTTGAAACTTTTTGCTTGTGCTTTGGAACCAGGGTGCGAAGATCTCCTCGTCGCAAGACAAGGCGGTCCGACTGAGATGCCTCCCGGGTTAATGGGTTTTTCCTAGGAGTGATGATCAGTCGGGCCGCTTATTTTTTTAACAAAATCGGAAAGATTTGTGAGATTGGGCTTCTTAAGTTCACTTGAATCTCGATAGAGTTACCACACCGAAGCGCATGAAATTGATCCGATTTGCCGAAGAAGGGCGTGAGGAACCAGGCGTCGTGTTGCCGGATGGTCGGCGGGTGGATGCAAGCGGTGAGTTCAATGACTATGACGAAGGTTTTTTTGCGATGGGAGGTTTGGAGTCTCTCGCCGAGTGGGTTGACGATGGGTGCCCCGCGGGGAAGGAGGTTGACCCAGCGGTGAGGCTGGGCCCACCCATTGAGCGCCCTTCGAAGCTGGTGTGTATCGGTAAAAACTATCTTGAGCACGCCAAAGAGTTGGGTGAGGGGATCCCTTCCGAGCCGACGATTTTCATGAAGGCGACGAGTGCGTGGAGCGGGCCCAGCGACGATGTCATCATCCCACGCGGATCGACGAAATTGGACTATGAAGTCGAGCTGGCGTTGGTCATTGGTCGGACGGCGGCGTACATCGACGAGCGTGAGGCACTAGATTATGTAGCTGGGTACTCGGCCTTTTGCGACTTTTCGGAGCGAGCGTTTCAGAAGGAAATGGGCGGACAGTGGACCAAGGGCAAGAGTGCGGATTCCTTCGCACCGATGGGGCCTTGGCTGGTCACGGCAGATGAGATTACCGATGCCCAAAAGCTGCGTTTGTGGTGCAAGGTGAATGGGGAGTTCAGGCAGGATGGTTGGACGGGTGACATGATGTTTTCCGTGAGCCAGTTGCTTGCATACGTCAGCCGATTCATGACTTTATTACCGGGAGATGTGCTTGCGACTGGAACTCCGAGCGGTGTGGCGATGGGCATGAACCCGCCGAGATATTTGCAGGCGGGAGACTTTGTGGAGTGCGGCGTGGAGGGGCTGGGCGCGCTGGGCCAGCGGGTGGTGGCTTATCGATGAAATGAAGAATGCATTTTCCAGAACCTTAAGATCGCTGCATCCTTGGCCGAAGGTGCCAGGTGGGCCTTATTGGTCGGCTTGTCATTTTTGCGATACTTTGCACGAGGCGACTGCCTTGCCGGAAGGGGTGGCTGCGAGGTGCCGTTGCTGCGGGGCGGTCCTCTATCAAAATCGGCCAGCTTCCTTGGTGCGAGTTACCGCATTCTCGCTGGCGGCATTGATTCTCATGGTGGTGGTGAATCTTTTCCCATTCTTGACGATGGATGCTGCGGGCATTCGCACGACATTGAATTTGGTCTCCGCAGCGAAGACCTTGGTGGATCAAGGGAGTCCGCTGTTAGGTTTTGCGTTGGTGCTGTTCACGTTGGTGACGCCGTTGGCCTTAGCGAGCGGCTTGATTTATGTATGCGGGCCCTTGTTGTTTGGGAGAGTGGCACCAGGGGCTTTCGTGGTGGCCAAGTGGCTGAATCAAACGGAGCCTTGGAACATGATTGAGGTCTTCTTGTTAGGCGTGCTGGTCAGTTTGCTAAAGCTCAACAAGTTGGCGGACGTGCATTTTGGCATTGGGTTCTGGGCATTTGCCGTGGTGATGGTGTGCATGGCGGGGGCGATTTCTGGGATTGATCGTGATGAAATGTGGGACCGCTTGGAGGTGGCGAAGTCATGAGCGTTAGCCATCAGCGAGCGGCGGCAGTCGGGTTGGCAGGATGCCACACCTGCGGAAAGGTTTCTCCTTTATCGCTTGGGCGATGCCCGCGATGTGGGTCGCGCCTGCACCTTCGCAAGTCGCGCAGTGTTGAGCGGACGGTGGCATTCATGCTGGCGGCCACAGCGCTTTACATTCCGGCAAATGTGTTGCCCATGATGACCATGGTTGAGCTGGGAGAGTCTACGAGCAACACGATCACTGGCGGAATTGCGTATTTCTGGAAGGGGGGCGCGTATCCGATCGCGCTGGTGATTTTGACCGCGTCCATCCTCATTCCGCTTTTGAAGATGGTCGCACTCACATGGCTTTGTCTGGCAGCGACTGGCAAGCTCCACCCTTCACCTGGGCTGCTGGGGAAAATTTACTGGGTGACCGAGCTGATGGGGCGTTGGTCGATGGTGGATATTTTTGTCGTGGGGATTTTGGTTGCGCTGGTGCAGGTTGGCAACTACATGACTGTTACTCCTGGCCTTGGTGCGCTTGCATTTGCGGGGGTGGTTGTGCTTACGATGTTCGCAGCGATGAGCTTCGATCCTCGCCTTTTATGGGATCGGCTAGAAGCGCTTCAGAACGATCCCGCAACTTCTAACCACGTAGACCCTTGAGCGAACAAGAAACGACGAGTCCGCCGGCCATCAAGCCGGAATTCCGTGCGGCCCAGCGATGGAACATCGTGTGGGTGGTGCCTATTCTAGCTCTTTTGCTGGGAGCATGGATGATTTACCGCAGCCTCAACTCCCAAGGCCCTGTGGCACATGTTCGGTTTGAAACGGCGGAAGGGATTGGGGCGGGGACCACCGATGTTCGCTGCCGATCCGTGAAGGTGGGTGTGGTGAGGGAGGTGAAACTGGCGGAGGACTTGAAGTCCGTGGTGGTATTGGTCGAGTTGAATTCTGATTCGGGCGGATTGCTGCGACAGGGAACGAATTTCTGGGTGGTTCGCCCGCGGGTTTCTGCCACCGACGTGTCAGGGCTCGACACGCTGATCAAGGGGGCTTACCTCGAACTTGAACCAGGCAAGCAAGAAGGAGAGCAAGTGAACCACTTCAATGGGCTGGAAACTCCGCCTGCAACGAACCGAGATATCCCCGGTCGCCGAATCACCCTGACGGCTGAACAAGCGGGCTCGCTGGTTGCAGGCTCGCCACTTTATTACCGAGGCTTCGAGGTCGGTCGGATCGAGAGCCGCAAGCTCGACATCGCGCGCCAGCGAGTCACCTACGATGCTTTCATCCGAAGTGAGTACAGCAGCGTGGTAAAAGAAAATACGCGATTTTGGAATACCAGTGGCATCGACATCAGCGCGGGGGCGGACGGATTCAAAGTGCGGACGCCATCGTTTCAAGCCATGGTTACCGGTGGTGCGACGTTCGGCGTGCCTGAGGGACTGGTGCCGGGGAATCCGGTTTCTGACGGCTCGACATTCACCCTTTTTGAAAACGAAGATGCAGCCAATCGCTCGACCTTCAATCCGACGATGAAGTTTGTGCTGCTCTTTGAGCAATCGGTGCGCGGCTTGGTGAAGTCTGCGCCTGTCGAGTTCCGAGGCATTCCGATCGGTCGGGTAGCCGATATCTCGTTCGATTACCTAAAGGGCGAGGATGACTCGCGCATTCCGGTGTTGGTTGAGATTGACCCTTCGCTTTTGCGCAGGGAGTCGGAGGAGAAAGCCAGCAAACCGGACGATGAGTTTCTCAAGGACGCGGTCGGCAGGGGCCTTCGGGTGGCGTTGAAGACGGGAAGCCTCCTCACGGGCGCGCTGTACGTTGACTTGGATTACTACAAGGATCCATCGCCCGCGGTTTTGACGAAAGTCGGCGATTTTTCATCTATCCCCACGGTTTCCTCGGGATTCGCGCAGTTAGAAACGAAGCTGACCGTGATTCTCGACAAGTTTCAAGCGCTCCCACTGGACGAGAGCGTGAAGAAAATCAATGGCCTCGCGGATGAGGCGACGGCGACCTTGGCTTCGGCGCGCAAGACCTTTGATTCCAAAGAGTTTACGAAGCTTCCTGCGGATCTGCGTGGCAGCCTTGCGGCATTTGAAAAGGCCGCTGGCAGTCTGGATCATCTGGTTTCCAGTGTTGGCCCGAATGGTGCGGTGCAAGGCGACCTGCTTCGCACCTTGGACGAGCTGCGGTCTGCGTTGCGATCCATGAAAACGGCAACCAAGGCCATCGAGGAAGAGCCAAACTCGATCATTTTCGGGAAATCCAAATCCGGAGGACCATTCCCAACTGCCCCCAAATTTAACCGGTAACCTCTAGTTTTTATGAACCGACTGATTCTTAGTTTTGTTGCATTGCTTTTTGTGGGTTGCGCCCAGCCGGGGCAAAATTTCTACGTGCTCAGTGCGGGTGGCTCTGCGCCATCCGGCGGAGGCATCGGAATCGGCGTTGGTCCGGTAACTCTCGCCGAATACATCGACCGCCCGAACCTGGTGATCCAGCAGGGTCCTAACCAGATGGCGGTCTCAGAGGATCATCGGTGGGCTGGCGATTTAGGTGCTTCGATCGCTCGGGTTACGGCAGTGAATCTTGGCCGCGAACTCAAGACCGGAAATGTCCGCACGTACCCATGGCAAGGCGATGGAGAAATCGGTGACCAGGTGACGCTCGATGTCCGGCAGTTCCACAGTGATGCGGACGGCTATGCGGTCATTGAGGTCGGGTGGAGGGTCTACGCGCTGCCGAGCCGGACCCTGAAGGCATCTAACACGTTCGTGGATCGCGAACCGCTCGCGTCCGACGGTTACCCTGCGATGGTGGCCGCGCAGTCGCGCTTGCTGTCGCGCTTAGGGAAAAGCATCGCCAGCGGACTGCGTTGAATCGGATTCCGTTGGGTCCTGATGATCCTCGGTGTCTGAAGATTCGCCCGGCACCTCTTCGGTTGCCAAAGGAATGGAAGTGGGCTCGCTGGGTGCTTCAGCGTCAGTCTCGGCAAGCGGTTCGGTCGTTTCGACGGGTTTTGGGGAGTTGCCGTTGTTTTCGAGGAGGATGAACACCTCGTTTTGTACGGTTTCCACCTGGCTGAGCGGAATGTCTGGGTCTTTGACGATGTAGATCTCGCCGGTTTTGCGTTGTTCGTAAACGCGGAGGATGCCGTTGGGAGTGCGCTGGCTGTCCGTCTCGCGGAGGATCTTTTGGCGCTCTAACATCACGGCGAGGATGAAGCGGGTGTTTTCCGTGTGGTCTTCATCTTCGTCGACGAGCCGGCGCAGGATTTCTTCCGCGCTGAGTTTCTCGACGGGGTTGGGCCTCTCATTTCCGGTGGGAATAGAGTAAGTGGTCTTCCAGAATGAAAATGCTTTTTCGCCGCTGGCTTGGTGGTCGGTCCAACCTTGGATGCAAAAATCGCGTCGCAGATAACCGCTGGATTCCGGGTCCGGGAAGAGAGCGGTGACGATGGTTTCACCTTCCGAAAAGGAAGTTTGGGTGGCGGCGCACTCGCGTCCGCGTGCTCGGACGTGCCATGATTCAGCAATTGCCATAGGTGGTGATTGGGTGGAAAGGAAGACTTGAGTTCAGTTTGAAATTGGCAGCACGGCGGTGGAAGTTTTCACGTTGGAGTGGCTTTCTGCGATGATTTGAACCATCGTTGTAGGAAGGACCCGTTAGAAATCCGTTGTTGGAAAAGATAAATTCCAAGCAAGGTGAAAGCAAGATTGGGCAGCCAAGCTGCAAGTGCGGGGCGGAGGGTGCCAGACTCGCCAAGCGCGATGGAAATATTGCTGATCAGCAACATCAACGCTGAGAGTATCACCGCAACGAAGACCCCGCCGCGGGGGCCGCGCCTTGAAAAGTGAATGCCCAAGGGGGTTGCGAGGAGCACCGTGACCAAGCAGGTAAACGCCAGTGCCCATCGGTAGTGCCAATGGGTGAGGTAAGGCGAGGGGTTGGCGAAGTTGCCATTTTTTAAATTTTCTCTGATCCAACTGTTCAAGTCTGGGATGCCAAGGAATGCGGGGCTGAGTCCGGGCTTGATGAGTTGCCATGGGGTCTCGGGCCAAGAATCGAGTACGAGGGGTTCCGATTTTGCATCGATGGTTGGCGCCTGTCCGGGCTGGTAGGTGCGGATGATTGGGTTCTGGAGTGTCCAGTGGTGATTGGTGGGGTCCCACGAGGCCTTTGGGGTCGAAATCCGACTCTGTAGCGTCTTATCTTCGCGGGTGATTGTGATCTCGACGTCTAACAACGGCGCGCCTTTCTCATAGTCTTGGGGAAAAGCACCGATCATCCAGAGTCGCCTGTCCGAGGGGTTGCGGAAAATCACGTTCGTGGCTTGGGTGACGATTTTGCCGGTGGCCTCGGCGAGGATTTCGTTTTGGCGGCCCTCTGCGTTGGGTGCCCAATGGTAATTCAGTCCTGCAGCAAGCGTGCTCAAAAGCAACCCCGCGATGATCAACGGGCGAGTGATGCGTGCAATGCTGCGCCCGGCTTGGACCATCGCAATGATTTCTCGGCTGCTAGAAAGTTTTCCCATCGAGTGAAGCAGCGAGAGCAACAAACTGTAGGGCATGAGCAAGAGAAAGACGGCGGGCAAACGCGTGGAATAAAAAGTCACGACCGTTTGCAGCACGTGGCTTGAGTCCTGGAAATCGCCGACCTTGTCAGCGAAGTCCATGAGAAACCAGATGGTAAGGAGTGCGCCGAAGCAAAGGCTGAAGGATCCGGCAAACTGGCGGGCAATGTAGCGGTCCATCGTCCCACCGAGGGTGTAGAGGAAGCCGGTGATGGCGGGCAGAAAGCAAAGTGCGGCAAGAATGAGCGGCCTTGCTTGATGACCGAGCACATCGGAATCCGGAAACCCCTTCAGCTGCTGCTGGACCGAAGCGATTTCTCCTGGGATCAGGAAGGCGCAGTTCAGGGCCCCGAGGGCGGCGAGCCCGGCGGGGAAGAGGAATCTGGAACGTACGATGCGGGAAAAAATCATGGATTGGCCGCGGTGGGGAGACATTGGACGCGGCAGGGCGGAGCTGTCGAGCGTGTTATCCAGCGTGGTTCTCGAAGTTGCGGCTTGGCAGAATGGCAAATGCGGGGTGCGATGGGGGAGAGATGATTTTCACGACCGATGGCCAACCGATTCCCGGCTTTAACGACGAGGTGCGTGAGGTATTTTCTCGGAAGGGCGCACTCGCGAAATCGCGAGATTTTTCGTATCGGCCGCAGCAGCAGGAGCTTGCGGTCGCAGTGGCTGAAGCTCTGGTGGGCGCAAATCCGTTGGTCGCTGAGGCCGGCACGGGGGTGGGGAAGTCGCTTGCGTATCTTCTGCCGGCTGCGCGGTTTGCCATCGAGACCGGTCGGCGGGGGATCATTTCGACCCACACGATCAACCTGCAGGAGCAATTGATCCGCAAGGACATCCCGATCGTGCGCAAAGTCATCGGCGATGAGTTGCCAGCGGTGCTCTTGAAGGGGCGGCAAAATTACTTGTGCCCACTCAGGCTGAGGCGGGCCTTGGAGCAAGCGAGTGATCTCTTCACGGGGACCGAAAATGATGAGCTTGAGGCGATCCGGAAGTGGGCAGAGTCCACGCGTGACGGCACCTTGAGTGATTTGAACTTCCAGCCGCAGCCGAAGGTCTGGCTGCAAGTTTGCAGCGAGGCGCATCTTTGCACGGCGAGGCATTGTGGGCCGCAGGGAAATTGTTTTTTTCAAGAAGCAAGAAAAGCCGCCGCGGATGCGCGGTTGATCGTGGTGAATCACACGTTGTTTTTCGCTCTTCTGAATACGGACGACGAACCCACGGATGACGACCCCGAAGGCGGGAAAAAGTCTGCGGGTTTTTTGTTTCCAAACGATTTCGCGATTCTCGACGAGGCGCACACCATCGAGCAGATCGCGGCGATTCAGTTAGGGCTGCGGGTCTCGCAATCGGGGCTGCGTTTCGATTTGCAGCGGCTCTATCATCCCCGCACGCGCAAGGGCCTGCTCAAGTCGTTTCGAAAAGCCTCGGCGATGCTCGCGGTCGAGGCGGCCTTGGTAGCAGCCGATCGGTTTTTTCACGAGGTCGGCGATGCTGCCAAGTTCGGAAATTTTTCGAAGGAATTTCGCGTGCGGGAGACTGAGGTCGTCCCTAACAGCATCGGGGCTCCGCTGCGGGAGGTCTGGCAGGAGATCGATCGCCTTGCGGCCGATGCCGAGTCCGAAAACACCCGGTCCGAATTGCAGGATGCGTCGAGGCGCTTGCGTGAAGTGCACGGATCGATCGGCGCGTTTTTAGATCAAGCGGCGGACGGCAGTGTGTATTGGATTGAGCGAAGCGGTCGCGATGAGCAGCAGATCTCCCTTCACGCGGCTCCGGTGAATGTCGCGGAGCGTTTGCGGCCCTTGTTGTTTGCGGGCAAGAAAAGTCTCGTTTTGACCAGTGCGACCTTGGCGGTGGGGGATCCCAAGATGAGTTATTTCCGAAGCCGGGTGGGTGCGGAAAATGCCCGCGCCTTGTGCATTGGAAGCCCGTTTGATTACTCGCGGCAAATGAAGATTCGGATTTACAAATCCGTGCCGGAACCTGGGACGCCGCGATACGACGAGCTGATGGCGGAGGGGATTCGCCAGGCAGTTTTAGAAAGCAGTGGGCGCGCGTTTGTGTTGTTCACGAGTTACCGCACCATGCGTGATGCGGCGCAGCGGTTGGAGTCATTTTTTCGCAAACAAGGCTGGCGGGTGTTCCTCCAAGGTGACGGCATGCCGCGACACCGGATGATCGAAGAATTTCGAAATGACATTCACAGCGTGCTGTTTGGCACGGACAGTTTTTGGACGGGAGTGGATGTCCCGGGTGAGGCGCTTTCGAATGTGATTGTCACGCGGTTGCCCTTCGCGGTGCCAGATCATCCGATGGTGGCATCGAGGCTTGAGGCCATTGAGGCCGCCGGTGGAAATCCGTTCATGGATTACTCGCTGCCCGAGGCGATCCTCAAGATGCGGCAGGGCGTTGGGCGTCTCATCCGGACGGAGCGCGACGAGGGGCTTGTCTGCATTCTCGACAACCGCATTCTCACCAAACGCTACGGCCAAGCATTTCTCAAGGCGTTGCCAGATGCGCCGGTGGAGGTGATTAGTTAGATTTCTTTCGGTCTAACACGGTGGGTTTAAATGGGGTCGAATCATTAGAAATCTAACGGCGCGAGTTGGGCGATCGCTTGTTTTAGCAAGGCGCTGCTCCACTGGCCGGGGGCTGTGGCGGTCTGACCGATAAAGCCGTAGTTCAGGACGCTGCCGCATTGGGCGCAGAGAAGGCGCGAAACGGGAGCAAGGGGTCCCATCCCCATGGTGGAAACGGAAATCCCGTGATCGGCGAGTTGGAAATCGGCCAAGCGAGCCACGTCCGCAGGGCCCGCAAGCCGAGCCGCTGCCTTGAAAACCGCCGCGCCCGCATCGCGGGCCTTCAGCGCGGCTTGGCCGAGCTCGGTGTCTGCGGGGAGCTTCTCAAAGTCATGGTAAGAGGCGATCCATGGGATTTTCCTCATTCTCAACTCGGCGATCAACTCGCTCATCTCGGCGATGCTTGCGACTTCGATGTCCACCCACGTGGCATGACCGAGCACGCCGCGGAGCAATTCCATCCGCTTCGCTGGGCCCATTGCTATTGCCCCGCCTTCATCGCTGCGCCGTGCGGTGAATAGCAGCGGGATTTCAAGTAAGTGATTCCATGGCGAAGGCTCGTTAGCAGCTGCATCAACTTCCAACAGGTCCAAGCGGACTTCGGCGATGTCGCACGCCAATTTCAACGTTTCAGCGTTCGCATTGAGCAAATCTTGGCGATCGCCGAAGCTCCCAACGACACGCGGTCGGTTTTTTTCGAGCATCATGCGCGCAGTGGCCATGCCCAAGTGATGCGCACCAAAGGGCGCGACGTCAACCGCTTGTGGAAAATATCCCTAAGCCGTGTATTTACTTCGCGCGTTTTTTTAAGCAATCGCGTTGATTTCACTAGCCAACTCGAAATCTTAACCACTACGCTCCCTCCAACCCATCACGTATGAATTCACTCATTCGCAAAACTTTTGCCGCAACTGCATCGGCAGTCATCTTCGCTATCTCCGCAGGAAGCGCCTTGGCGCAGGCTCCCAAAGTTCTCGGAGACAAGCCGACCTTCGACGACCTTCTTTCCCCCGAGTTTTCTGGCGGCAAGCAAAAGCCATTCAAGCCGAAAGACTGGCTTGAAATCGAGGCGAAACTCAAGATCAGCTTGAGCCCAGAGCCAGCATCAAAAACATGCGAGCGACTCACGGTGAAGTGGTACATCGCAGTGAAAAACCCGGAAAAGCCGTCTACGATGTTGCTCCTCACGAAAGACGTCAACCACGTGAATGTGCCGCTGAATGAGGACATTTACACTTCGGTCTATCTGTCTCCCGCCTCGATCAAGCGTCTCACCGGATTCGACCGTGCCGGCAAAGGCGCACTTGAGTACGTGGGCTATGAAGTGCTGGTGAATGGCGAGAAGACCTTCCAGGAAACCAGCAAGGGCAAGGCAGGTTGGTGGAACGTGGCTTCTGATAAAATTTCCCGCAACGAGTCGGTGCCACTTCTCACCAAGTCCGAGACTCCCTTCGCGAACATGTGGTGGGACCGCTACGCAGAAGTCAGCGTCGAGCGTCGCTAAAAATCCCGTTTCCTCCGTTTACGGCTCAATCAGTTCTCTCCTATTCTTGAACCATGGCTGACAATCAGACCACCGTCGCACTTAATATTGGCTCTCAGCGGATCGGCATGGCCGTGTTCGAAGTCTCGAAAACCGGCAGCCTTACCCTCACCGCGTATGATTCGGAATCGATCGTCGCGGATCCAGCGCTGGAGGCATCCAAGGCCTCCCAGACGCGCATCGCCATCGCGGACCTCGCCCAGCGAATGAAGCTTGGCAAGACCAAGGCCAGATATGCGATTTCTGGACAGTCGGTCTTCACACGTTTCGTCAAGCTGCCGCCGCTTCAAGAGGACAACATCGAGCAGCTCGTCACCTTTGAAGCCCAACAACACATCCCATTCCCGCTCCAAGAGGTGGTTTGGGACTACGAATTGATCGATGGTGCTTCAGAAAAAGAAGCGGTCATCGTGGCCATCAAGGCAGATGCACTCGATGAGATCAATTCCGCGGTCAACGACAGCGGTCTTGGCACCCTGGAGGTCGATGTCGCCCCCATGGCGCTCTACAATGCATTCAGAGCAACCTACGGAAATCAGGAGGAGTCGATCCTCTTGATCGATATCGGCGCAAAAACCAGCAATTTGCTCTACATCGAGGGCCGTCGGTTCTTCACCCGCAGCATTGCGATTGGCGGCAGTGCCATCACGGCTTCGATTGCCAAGGAATACGGCATTTCCTTCATGGAGGCCGAGCACCAGAAGATTGCCAACGGCTTGGTCGCGCTCGGCGGCGGTCACACAGATCAATTAGACGAAGCCATCGCAGGTTTGGCCATGGTCATCCGTAACTCGCTGACTCGCCTGCCCGCTGAAATCGCGCGCACGACCAACTACTACCGCAGCCAACACGGTGGCAGCGCTCCACGCAGAGTGCTCCTCGCCGGTGGCGGTGCGAATCTCCCCTACACGCTGGAGTTCTTCCAAGAAAAACTCAACTTACCCGTGGAGTATTTCAATCCAAGCGGCGCTCTCGCCATAGGCAAAAACGTCAATGCCGAACTCATTCAGCGCGAAGGTCACTTGCTCGGCGAGCTCGTCGGGCTCGGTCTCCGTGGCATCGGAAAATCCGCGATCAGCATCGATCTGGTCCCGTCTTCGGTCGAGCAATCGCGTGCTGCCGACCGCCGGAAGCCATTCCTGATCGCCGCCGCTGCGATTCTCCTTGGCGGATGCGCCTTGTGGGCCACCTTCCAAAACTCGGCTGCCTCAAAGGCTGCGGATGAAAAGAAAACCATGGCTGACCAACGCGAATCGCTGGCACCCGTGAAGGCGAAGATCGATCAACTTCTCACGGAAGAAACCAAGCTGCGCCAAATTGCCTCCGGATACACGAATGCTGAGTCGGCCCACACTTACTGGATGGATGTTCTGGCTGAGCTTCGTGGTGCCTTTGCGAGCGATGCGGTTTGGGTCAAGGACTTTGAGCCGCTCTCGGGTTACGATCCATTGGTTGCCAGCCCGAAACCTGCTCCAGGTGCCTTGAATGTGGAGAGCTCGAACGGAAAGTCTGTCGTCAGCGCGACCTTTCCGGCGGCTGCCTACGGCACATCATCGCTGATCGATGTGAAACTGGAGGAGCCAACCACCCCAGCAAAAAGGGGTGCCGCTCCGGCGGTAGCAACGGTCAATGCTGTCCGCATCAAGGGTTTCTGGCGCGAAACTCCGAAAAAACAAGATGTCGTCTCAGAGCTGCTTAAGAATCTGAGAGAAAAGTCGACCAGTTTCCGCTTCAAGGTGAAGGACGCCAAGGGTGCCGAGGTTGTCCTGAGCGACGACCGCATCCTCGACATCACCATTGCGGGGCAACCGGGCGAGTTGGGCTTCCCATTCGTCATCACCCTTCCTTTGGCCCAAGAGGTCGCCATCAAGTAAGGATTACCACCATTTGCCACCTGAATTATGAGTTGGATCAAAGATAACAAGTTTATGGTAGCGCTCGGCGGCGGGACGCTGGCTGGGGCTGCAGCGTTAGTTTTTTGGGGCATGCAAGGCTCCAGTCGCTACCAAGCGGCTAAAGATGAGTTCGACGCCGCAGCCGCTGAGGCCGCAGGTTTCGAATCACTCGCGCTCTATCCGAAGCTGGAAAACCAAGCCAGCAAGCGCAAGGCGCTGGACGAATATCGCAAGTCGTTAGGCACCCTGCAATCTTCGTTTGAGGCGTTTCGCACCAAGGAGTTGAAGAATGCCACACCACAGGATTTTGCGAACAGCCTGCTTGCTGCGAATACCGAAGTTCGCGAAGCGTTCGGCGCGTCGGGTGCCATCGTGCCGGAGGCATTTTTCGCAGGCTTTGAGAAATACAAGACCTCACTTGCTCCTGCAAAAATCACCGGCGTGCTGGATTACCAACTGACGTCGATTAAAAATGTGCTGCTGGCTCTCGCCGCCGCGAAGCCGACGGAGCTGAAAAACCTTTACCGCCCGAGCCTGCCTGAGGAAGACGGCCAAGCATACACGCCTGGCGCATCGGATGCTGCTCGCTCATTCCCATTAGAGGTTACTTTCGTAGGTCCTGAAAAATCGGCCCGCGAATTCCTTTCCGCCATCAGCAAGCCCGAGAACCAATACGTGGTCGTGCGCAACCTGCGCATCATCAACGAAAAGGCCGGCCCTCCAAAAACTGCTGATGCTAAATTTGATGCACCCGCCAAAAAAGAGGCAGCCCCAGTGGATGCGTTTTCGGGCGGATTCGTCCTCCCGGGGGATGACGCATCGAGCGGTGCTGCTGCCGGCACGAGCCAGCCAGAACCGAAACCCATCGACACGAGTCGGATTCTTTCCCAAGTCCTCGGCAGCGAACAAGTTCAAGTGTTTGTCCGGCTCGATGTCCTTCAATTTCTTCCCGTGAAGAAACTTCCATAACCCAGATCGTCGCACCTATCTCACCATGTCTTGGTTCTCAAAGAATTACGAAAAAGTCGCCCTTGGCGGAGCCGTTGCGGTCGCACTGGGCCTTGCCTACATGGGCTGGTCCCATCTCGGAAGCGTCGAGACGGATTTTGCCGCAAGCCTCAAGGGCAGAGGTAACAGCGATGCTTCTGTCAAGGAGGCCGACCGGATCCCGAAGGCGCTCGCTTCACTTAAACTCGATCGCACTTGGAATCAGGCGCTTGATGGAGAGCGCTCAGTGGATCTTTTCGTCGGAATCCCGCTCTTCGTCTCTAGCAAGTCGCCCGACAAGCCGCTCGACTTGATCAAGGGTGAGCCCGTGCATCCGCCAATTCCAAACACCTGGTGGGTGGAAAACCGTCTCGACCCTGGCTTCGCGGATTCGCCAAACCGCGACCCCGATTCGGACGGATTCTCAAACCTTGAGGAGTTCAGCGCCAAAACCGACCCAAACGACGCCAAATCCGTTCCTTCGCTCGTCGCGAAGCTGATGTATGTGAAGGACGAGAGCTTGGGTTGGGTGATCCGTCCTGGGTACGGCTCCGATGGAGCGTTCCCATTCAACTATCAAGATACCAAAGGCGGAGTGAACAAAACGGGCGCTGCCGACATGGTCCCAGCCGGCGGGATGTTCTTCAGCAAGCCGCCCATGGCGAACCGCTTTAAGCTGGTTGGATCCGAGGTCCGCAAGGAACTGAATAAGAAGGTTGGAATCGAAATGGAAGTGACCATCGTCCGGATCGAAGACCAACGCCCGAACAAAAAGGGCACGGTCTATGAGGTTCCATCACCACTCTCGGAGGATCGAAAGAATGAATACTTGAAGTTCGACCGCACGGCCGTTTTCTCGCTCGAAGCCCTCGGCCTGAACGGCAAGGAATTCAAAGTTGAGGAGAACACCACCTTCGCTCTCCCTCCAGATTCCCCGAAAAAAGACTACCTCGCCAAGATCGTTACCCCCGATTCGGTTACCATCGAATACACCGACCCAGCAGGCCAAAAAATGACCATTGAAATCAGCAAGGGAGCCCTTCCGCAGGCCCAGCGCTAAGATCCGTAAAAAAATCGCTTCACAAGTCCCGAAATTTTCTTCACATCACCTCATCTCAATATGCAAAAAATGCCAATGTACCGAACCAGTCGCACCGCCCTCGCGTTGATGGCAGTGGCATCCTCTATGCCAATCACCATGACCAGCGTCAGTGCTGGTGAAGCTAGCACGGGCCTCAGTGGTCTCGCTCAGCGGACGATTGTCCGCCGCCAGAATGACATTGGCGAAGCGGACCGTCTCCTTGCCGAAGGCCGCGAAGCGTACTCGAAGGGAGACTATCAGAAGGCGTTAGACAAGTTCACCGAGGCCCTTTCGTTGCCAGCGTTCATCAACAAGGACGCACCGAACGTGAGCGAGCGCTACAAGTGCCTCCTGAGCCACAAGTGTGATGCCAGCGTCGCACTTGCGATCCAGTACCGCAAGGTTGGGAAGTATGCGGAAGCTCGTGAGCTCCTTGCGAAAGCCGATGAGATCTCGCCTAATAACTTCGATGTGACCCGTGAGCTTGCGTATTTGGATGACCCTATCCGCACCAACCCCGCTCTCACCTACGAACACACACAGAATGTCGATGAAGTCCGCCGTGGTCTTTACAAGGCAGAAGGCAACTTCAACCTCGGTAAGTTTGACGAAGCGAAGATCGAGTACCAAAACGTCCTCCGCGCCGACAGCTACAACACCGCGGCTCGCCGTGGCCTTGAGCGCGTTTCTGCAGCGAAGTCGGACTACTATCGTGCCGCTTACGACGACGCTCGTGCAGATCTGCTCGGACAAGTTGACGCTGCCTGGCAGCTTGCCGTGCCGGTTGAGGCTCCGCCAGTGGACGCCACTAGATTTGGTGCAGGTGAGCTAAGCAGCGGTGTTGCTTACATCACCGACAAGCTGAAGAAGATCATCATCCCACGCATCGACTTCGAGGACACCACCGTTGAGGAGGCTATTGACTTCCTTCGCCTGCGTGCAGGTGAGCTCGACACTCAAGAGCTCGAGCCATCGAAGAAGGGTGTCAATTTCGTGATCCGTCGCCCACGCGCGGCCGCTCCAGCAGCTGATGCTGGCGTGGATGCCGCAGCCGGTGGTGCAGCAGAAGCCCTTCCATTAACCGCATCAGATCCGGGCTCGCTCCGCGTTCGTGAATTGCGTATTCGCAATGTGCCTCTCGCAGTGGCGTTGAAATACATCTGCGACCAAACGAAACTCCGCTACAAGGTGGACGACTTCGCAGTGACTCTAGTTCCTCAAGCCGAACAGGGCGAAGATACCTTCACCCGCAGCTTCACTGTTCCGCCTGACTTCCAGACTCAGCTCGACGGTGGCGGTGCCCAGGCAGCCACAGGCGCAGCAGATCCATTTGCAGAACCCGACAAGGGGGCTGCAAAAATCCAAGCTCGCGCTCCCATCACCGAACTCCTCAAGAGGTCGGGCGTGGAGTTCAAAGAAGGAGCCTCTGCCAATTTGAGCAACAGCGGCGTCCTACTGGTGACCAACACCCCTACCGAACTCGATAAAATCGAGCAGCTTGTCTCCGCAATCAGCGGCAAGCAACCGAAGCAGGTGAAGGTCTCCACCAAGTTTGTGGAAATCTCTCAAGAAAATGGTGAGGAACTCGGCTTCGACTGGATCGTCGGCCCGTTCTTTAACTCGGCATCAATGGTCCCAGCAGGTGGAACCATTGGCAATGGCACCCCTCGCGACGGCACGGATTTCTCGGGCCCTCTGGTCCCAGGAGTTCCTGCTGGTAACACGGAGGTCACGAACATCGTGACCGCTGGTAACCGCAGTGGTGACGGCGCTATCAACCGCAACAGCATCGACTCGATTCTGAACAACCCGAACCGCTCGTCCCAGACTGCCAACGTGGCCCCAGGGATTATGTCGCTTACCGGTCTCTTCTCGGATGCACAATTGAAGATGATCATGCGCGGACTGTCGCAGAAGAAAGGCACAGATTTGATGACGGCGCCTTCGGTGACAGCTCGTTCGGGTCAGAAGGCCACGATCGAAATCATCCGCGAATTTATCTACCCAACGGAATACGAACCCCCAGAAATCCCAACCACCGTCGGCACCGCCAGTTCCGTTTCAGGCGGAGTTAGTGGAGGTTCCTCTAGCTCTTCGTTCCCCGTGACTCCTGCCACCCCGACCGCATTCCAGACCCGCAACACCGGGATCACTCTCGAAATCGAGCCGACCATCGGCGAAAACGATTTCATGATCGATCTTCGTTTCGCTCCTGAAATCGTCGAGTTCGAGGGCTTTATCAACTACGGCAGCCCAATCCAGTCAGTTGGATCAGATGCCGTGGGCAACTCCGTCCAGATCACCCTCACGGAAAACCGCATCGAGATGCCGGTGTTCTCGACCCGCCGGGTCAGCACCTCGCTCACCATCTATGACGGCTACACCGTTGCGATCGGTGGCCTGATGCGTGAAGATGTGCAGAACGTCGAGGACAAGGTGCCTATTCTTGGAGACATCCCGGTCATCGGCCGCTTGTTCCAGACCAAGGCGGAGAACCGGATCAAGAGCAACCTGATCATCTTCGTGACCGCTCAGATCATCGACCCAACCGGTCGCCCACTCCGTGGAGTGGATGCAGCGGCATCTGTCCCGACCGCGAGTGCCACCGGCACTGGGGATGGATCGATGGATCCAATTGACCTGCCACCCCTCTAAGCCAACTCACGCCTTAGCCTGCATCCTTGCGGGCTAGGGCCTACGCTGTTTCCAACCCCTTTGGTCGTCTTCTTCATTCCACATTTCTTTCTTATTCCATCATCCTAGATGCATACTTCATCATCTAAAACCCGATCGCCTCTCACCATGAAATCTTACTTTACTAGATTCTGCCCCATCGTCTTAGCCTTACAGACGATGGTAGCCACTGCTGCCGAGGATCTTTACAAGTTCTCGCAATTCAAGAACGAGGTCTCCGTCACGATTCCAGTTCCCTACACGCCGTTCGGTAATCGGATCAATTTCAACCGCTACGGCGACGATGGCTCGAAGTGTGTGCTTGATGCCAACGGCGTACTCACTTGGGTCGACAAAGATGGGCTGGTCCGCTTGCTGCCAAATACAAGCAAGGCGGTCCCTTTGTTTGTCACCAACTCAGAGTGCCTTGTCTGGAGCAACCGCTTTGTTGACTACAATAGCTATCCCGCTCGGCCTGATGCTACGTTGGTGCTCTACCGTGGCACTCCCGGGAGCTCTGCCGTGACGTCCACCCCAGTCACCTTTCAAGGGAAAGAGGTTTTGGAAACTGCTCCCACGACCACGACAACCAGTGCTCTCACTTTCATCAGCACCACCCGCAAGGACAATGGCGATGAAACTCCGTCTGGAGTCCCCAATACACCCCCAATAAATAATAGCGACGATGCAGATATTCGTTTCTATCGTGTTACCTACGATGCTGGCGTTCAGTTCGTCGCCGCCCTCTCAATTCCTGTCAAGGCATCAGCAGTCTTTGCGGCGGGTACGGCTGGACCGAATCTCACATCCGTCGGTTATGGGTCGGATGGCTCGCTGGCGGTTAAGATCCCGCAAGTGCAGACCAATCCGAAGGCATTGCCAGCCGTATTCGAAGATCAGCACTACTGGTTTGATGGTGAGGGCCGCGGTGTACGCCTCGTCAATCAGGTGGGGGGTCTCACGGTCAGTGAGACCGTTTCTCAAATTCTTTTCTGCTCGAATACCCGCCTAGTCTATATTGACGGAGCTACGCCCGGAGTTCTCAAGGAACAACGTAGGAATTCTACGACAGGCGCTCTGAGTGGCTCACCAGCTGTAGTCAGCGGTATCACGGGCACCGTGCTTGATCTCAACAACTACGCACGCGCCGGTGATCAGAAGTTCATCTACACCTTAGGTGCTGACTCCAAAACGATTCGGACCTATCAATTTGGAAGCACGGCGAATCTCACATCAAACACCACGCTTACCGCTAACATTACTTCAGCCGCAGTTACTGGTACCGTCAATCCTACCGATGGTTCGGCTTTGGTTTCGGACGAAGACTCTGCAAGTTTGATTTGGCTCCACACAGGTGGAACAGGTTCTGATTTGATCGGTACCCGCGAATCGGTTGCCCTTTTCGTCACGAACGAGCAAGCGGTCATTTGGGAAAATGCCAAGGCGTCACCAGGTCCTGATGGTAAACTCCCTGCGGCAATTGTAGCACACTACAGCAGGGCTGAGACCCCGCCAACCCGTACCCTCATCACCAGCACGGGGACGAACCTGCTTAATACTACCCGCATTTCCCCACCCTTGGACTACTGGTCTTTCACAACATCTACGAAAACAGTTGCTGATACCGCACTCCTCACGACCTACGATCTAGGTAAATTTGAAGTTCTCGACACGGATTCAGATGGCGATGGTCTTCTCGATTATTATGAGTTAAATCCGATAGCCCCTAACCCCGTTACGAATCACCTCAGTGCCGACACGGACCTCGACGGGTTGAATGATGGCTACGAACTTGCAAATGCAACTAGCCCAGTGGATTCTACCTCCTTCCCAACCTATTCGCTTCTATTGGTCAATGGTGGGGTAAACCTAGGTGGAATATTCAGTAAGACTGCAGGTAACCTTGCACACGGAACCACTGCCACTCTTGTCGCAGTCCCCTCCACCGGCTACGTATTACAGTCATGGACCGGCAACTTGTCGGGCTCGGAACTTACCAAGTCCCTGCTTATGGACGGAAACAAGACGGTCAATGCAGTCTTCGTGACGGACAGTCGCGACACGGATGGCGATGGGCTGACCAATTACGAAGAGTTGGTGACTTACTTGACGGATTCGACCAACGCCGACACGGATGGTGACGGATTGAAGGATGGCATTGAAGTGAACAGCTATGGGTCCAATCCTAAAAGTTCGGATACCGATGTTGACGGATTAACGGACAGCCAAGAGGTGAACACCCACAAAACCAGTCCTACCCTTGCAGACACCGATGGCGATGGCCTGGTCGACAAGGCTGAGATCTTGACGGGAACCAATGGATTCAATTCATCTCCATTGCTTGTAGACACAGACGGAGATTTGGTAAGCGACTCAAATGAGGTCAATGCGACCCCACCGACGGATCCAAATGATCCCTCGAAGTATCCAAGTTCTGGTATCGGTATGCTTGCAGGTGTGCATGCGCTCCCGGCTTCTACGAGCACTTCCAGTTCCGTGTTGATCGATGAGAGCTTTGCTCCATATGGCCACCGCCCAGACCGCGATAAAGTCGCTGATGATGGCTCGTCCGTCATCATTGACCGCAGTGGTGTGTTGATCTGGACCAATCGAGATGGTGCCTCGGTGACCATCCCGGGTGCTAGCTTTGCCAAAACACTTTACGTTTCCAATACGGAATGTGTAGTTTACAACAATCGATATGCTGCAACCTGGAACACGCGTGAAGAGAATGCTGAGATCGTGGTCCATCGCCGCGCGGCAACTGGTCCTATCACCTCATCCAAAACGATCACGGTTGAAGGGACCATCCTCGACACCTGTCCTGTCACACCGACCACTTATGGATTTACGATCGCCTCAGGTAGAGCTTATGAAGATGGTGAGGAATCAACGCAGATTACTCAGGAGAGTTCAACCACCAACGGCAATCAGACAACTTTCAATGATGTAACCGCTCAAGTCGACCAATGGGACGTGCTTCAGCTGAAACTTAGAAGGATCACTTGGGATGGAGAGCTTCAGTTCTTGGCGGAAAAGCGTTTCTGGGTAAGCAATAATACAGAAAATTTGGAGGACGTCGTAGTCAATGGGCATGGTTCAGATGGGTCGCTGATCTTCAGCGTGCCTGTCGCATACGACATATCGGACAGTTACAATGACGCGAACCCAGGAAGGTTTGATTTTCCTATCGTCAGTTCCTTCTGGGTCAGCTGCGGTTTTGGCCACGAGAACTTCGGCCTGTTGATCAGTGATCTGGAAGTGGGTCCAGTGCAGCTTGCCGACGTTGCCTATCTGACAAATGAACGTGCAGTGATTAGCACGTTGGATCCAGTTACTGGGTCCAGTTCTAATGTATTGGCCGATTTCCGTCAGCAGAGTAGAAATCCGGCTTTTGCTAAATCTTTCGTGTTGCCGACAGGAGAGAAAATGCTGCCGCTGTCCTCTTACTCCATGGACGGAGCACCGCCGTATATCTACACGATCGATGCTACGGGCACATTCCTACAACTCTACAGGGCAGATGCAACCTTGAGTGCGGTGGGCCCAAGGGTAGAATTGCCTTCGGAGATCAAAACTCCCTACTCATTCGTGAGAAACGCACGGGATGGCTCATTGCTGATTCAGTCTGAAGACAAGGGCATGCTTTGGATTCCTAGCACGAGGGAATCCGACAGCCTGGTGATCACTGGCCTTGGAGCTCCTAAAATCTTGTCGGATAGTTTCAACAGCCGTCCACTCTTTGTGTCAGCGAACGAAGCAGTGGCTTGGTCCAATGGCAGTGCTGCTCCAACGAATGGAAACTTGCCCGCTGCGCAGATCTTGCACTATCAGATTTCAAGTGTTGGCTCGCTTGTTCAAACGCCACTTACGCCTCCTATCGAGGGGAATCATGTGGTTCTGCCGCACGAGGTCACACTCGATCCTGACCTTGAGGGCTGGTATATCACCACCGCTGAAAAGAATGCTCCAGCAAGTGTCTTGTTGCGCACTTACCATTTGCAATTGGCGGGTGTTGCAGACAGAGACCAAGACGGGCTCAGTGACTACGATGAGATGTCCGTTACCTTTACGAATCCAGGTGACCCAGACACGGACGGCGATGGATTGTTGGATGGGGAAGAGGTGCGTCCTTATCGAATCTTCACCACTGGCCTAAGCTGGGAGAGTGCGCGCCTCGATGCGATCTCCAAAGGTGGTCGCCTCGCAGTGCTGGACACTCAGGCCAAGCAAGATGGATTCAAGGCATACATGCTTTCGCATGATGCATCAGGAAAATATTGGATCGGTGGTAATGATGTGCGCACTGAGGGTAGCTTCCAGTGGTTGGATGCAACGGGTCTCGCGAGTGGGCCGGCAATCAACAATCCTAAGAACTGGAACCTGCAGCAGCCAAGCAACCTGAACAATGCCGATGGATTGGAAGTGAACAGTGTCTATGGCTACAAATGGTCGATGGCGCCAGTCTCACGACTCCAAGGCTACGTCCTCGAGGTTGCCGCGACCGATCCAAACAATGCCGACACCGATGGTGATGGCATCAAGGACGGTGCGGAATTCAACCAAGGTTCCGACCCGACGGTGGCAAACCCATTCTCTGGAGTGCCAACGATCGTGGCGGGAGACAATGGCTCTGGTTCTAGCTTACTAAGCTTCTCCGACCGTAACATTTCCACCAGCTATGATGGCTTGGTATTTGACTCAGAACAGGGCCACGTGTTCCGCCAGAAGGTTACGGTGTCCACCAAGGGCGGCTTCTCCTCGGGCATTGCGGGTCTTACGGCCTCCATCAAAGGCAGCTTCAAGGGTACGTTTGATGCCACTGGCCATTACATGGGTGGAGCTCCTCAGGGCTTGGACGGTGTAAGAACCATCGAAATGCAATTGCACCGGAATCCAGAGGGTTGGGTCATCATCGGTCGTGCGGAAACGGTGACCGGTAACGTCCTTGGAATCGAGTTGCGCCCAGCACGCTATGGCAAGTCCAGCCTCTACCCTGCGACCAAGGTCACGATGGCGATGCCGACACTGGACACGGGTTCGACGGGTCCACGTGGCAATGGTGTTGCAACTGGCTCCATCAGCAAATACGGGGTGGCCAGCCTTGGGATGTATTTGCCCGATGGTGGAAAAGCATCGTACTCAGGCTCGATTCTCACGAGTGATTTGCTGGCACTGCATGCCATTTCGACTTCAGCGAACCGCAGTGCGGTGATCGGGCCAGTCGATTGTGCTCCGGTTAGCACGGATCGGGATTACGAAGGCTATGTCCGTCTTTATTCTGCCTCCGGGCCGCTTGGAGGCACTTACCCAGCCGGGTTCGACCAGATCCACACGATCTTAGGTTCCGACTACGTCGCACCCGCTAGGGGTTTCCTGCCAGTTTCGGGGTACACGACAGCCCAGTATAACGCCAAGTTCAGCATGGTGGGTGGTGGTTTCGGTGGCATTGCCAAGGCGGGCACATGGGGCGTGAATCAGGTGATCACCATCCCAGGTAGCCCGACTGAAAGCTCAAGCGCCAAGTTCGCTGCAAGCTCAGGACTGCTCTCCTTCAAGCACACCTTGAACAAGGCGGTGGCGAGTGGGTACGCAGTCACCTTACAACGCGGCGCTCAAATCAATGGCTTCTACACCAGCAGCTCCAGCACAGGAAAGCTGGTGGTGACTCCTAACGATGGAACTATTCCTTCACTCACTTACCTCTCTCCGGTGAGCAAGTCGGTGATGGGAACTGGTGCCACCTATGACGTCACCGTCCAGACGGCGGGTGCTTGGGAGATCATCCTCCCCACAGGAGTCAACTGGGTGCAGGCCGAGATCACCTCTGGCGGCTTGGTCACGACATCGACCGACGATACCGGGGGCACGACTACGACCACGACAGCATCGACAACCCAAGGCTTTGGTCCAGGAACGGTCCAAATCACGGTTTCCGACAGCCAAGCCACCTTTGCGCAGCGTTCAACGTCCGTTGAAATCGCTGGGGTTCAGCATAAGATCAGTCAGGACTACCGCACTCGTTGATCGGGTGCGCTGGGCCTGTTAATGCCTCTCAACCCGTCGCCCAGTTCGCTGGACGGCGGGTTTTTTTATCAGATGATGAATTTAAAGCGTTTATTCTACCCACTGGTTTTGGTCTTGCTGGTGGCTGGCCTGTGGTTCGTGTGGCCATCGCGCCACCAAGCGACCCCTGCACGGGGAGGGGCTGAGAAGCAACCGACCACCCAGCCAACGACTGACAAGGCGAGTGCCGGTGAGCGCGGGCAGGACTCGGAGTCGCCGGTGCGGCGTCCTTCGAGGGTTAGGTCGCAACCCGTGAGCGAGGATGGGAACGCGGCGGTTGCTCGGATCTTATCCAATGACCGCATCGGCGAGGCGGAGGCCGCGACGCTACTTCAGGAGTTGGCAGTCGATGCGTCGTTGCCTACCGAAGATCGGCTCGAGGCTCTCACGCATGGATTGAATTTGGACATCACGCCGTTCGCTTCATTCGGATCGACGCCCGCGCTCCCTGCCGAGCTTGCGACTCCTTTTCTGGAGGCGGTGCTGAACCACAATGAAGCGCCGCAGCTGCAGATTCAATCGTACCTTGCACTACTCGACCATTCGGACCCCGAGGTCTCGGCGCTGGCCACTGACATGTTGGCATTCGTGGTGGGGGACGATCTGAAGGAGGCCAGTCACGCAACGCTGCGTCAGATGGCACAGCGGAAGTTGGCCGAGTTGCCGCCGGTCGCCGAGGATGCGAAATGACCGAATTCAGCGTTTTTTGGTCCGCTCCGTTGGTTTAATCCTCGAATCCCCAGTGAAGCGTGATGACGAGGCGCTCACTCCGCGTGGTCGGTGACCGTCTACTTGGGGTAAAGCTGAAATTTGGAAAGCAGAAAGCTGAAATGGTGATTACGGAGGCTCATACCAAAACCCCCTAGTAATTGGACTTTAGTTCGGAGCGCCAGCGTTTACCTGATCGCGCATCCAACCGTGGATCATCGAGTGGACCTTGTCCGGGGTGGTCCAGCCTTTGGCTACC
>Ga0164294_10001195_pt1 | contig 24327 bp, 23 predicted proteins | sample GEODES005metaG_FD_111479 | JGI IMG/M metagenome (GOLD analysis project Ga0164294, IMG submission 111479) | Oligotrophic lake water microbial communities from Sparkling Lake, Wisconsin, USA - GEODES005 metaG | ecosystem: Environmental > Aquatic > Freshwater > Lake | place: USA: Sparkling Lake...
GAGGATGACTGCATGACAGGGCAGGCTCAGCCGTCTCGCAGGTTGATCCTCCACATCGGAGGCCCCAAGACAGGGTCAACGGCGCTGCAACGCACCCTGTTCGCCAACCGGGAGGCCTTGCGGGCGCGGGGCGTGGACTATGCCGAGGTCAATCTCCGCGGCTTTGGGCATCATGACCTCGCCTACCTCCTGGGCGGCGGCTACCCCGCATTCGCCACGCCCCAACCCCGGACCCTAGGGGAGCTTCTGGACGAGCTGGATGAGGCCCTGGGCGGCCCTGCGCCCACCGTGGTCATCAGCTCGGAGAACTTCGCCCTGCACCCCAACCCTGGCCCCCTCGCCGCCGCCGCCGATCGCGCCGGACGACAGGTCGAGGTGGTGGTCTATGTTCGGCGACAGGATGAGCTGGTGCTGTCCTGGTACAACCAGTCGGTGAAGGCGCAGGGCTTCGCCGGCCCGCTGGCAGATCCCAGCTCATCCGTCCATGAACAATGGGATGTCGCCGCCGTGCTCGCCCCCTGGGAGGCCGCCTTTGGCGCCGTGACGCTGCGGGTCTACGAGAAGGGCCAACTGGTCGACGATGACATCTGCGCCGACTTTTTCCAGACGGCGCAGCTCCCGGCCGAAGGGCTGCCTCGGGAGGCGGATCCCAGCAACACCCGCCTCTCCCGCGACCTCCTGGAGATGCAGCGGATCACCAACCGTCTGCCGCTCACCGTACATGAGAAGCGGAAGTACCACCACGCCCTGATGGCCCTGTCGCGTTCACCTGAGGTCGCGCCGACGCTAAACGACACGCCCTTGTGGACCGGGGCCCAGCGACGGGCCCTGTTGGCGCGGTTCGCCGACAGCAACGCACGGGTGGCGCAGCGCTATTTTCAACGGGACGACCTCTTTCTCCAGCCACCGCCGGCCCTCGACACAGACCCGGCGCCCTATCCTGGCCTGCGCGCCGAGGTGGTCGCTCTGGTCATGGGCTGGTTGCTGGCGAAGGGCTGACCGCGGGCGCGGCCTCCTCCAAGGGTGCGGCCAGCAGCCGGGCGCGAATCTCGTCGGGCGGCAGCGCAAACAGCAGGTCGACGATGGACAGCGCGGGCTCATAGCCGGGCCGAAGTTGGGGATAGGGGCTGTCGGGCCAGCGCAGGAAGCGCAGCGCGGTGCCCTGGGCGGCGAAGGCGGAGGCGTCGAACAGATCGCGGCCGCCCGGCGGATTGACATAGGCCGTGGCCCCCAGGACCCGAGAGACCACCAGGGCCCAGTCGCCCGGGCCCTGAACCGCGCCGCGGTCATATTCGATCTGGCTGTGCAGGAGGGGCGCGAAGGGCAAGCCCAGGTAGGCGCAGACGCCGGCCAGCACCCGCACGTTGAGGGCGGAGAGGTCTTCGCCGCTGCCCTGGAGGAGCTCGCCGAGGAGGCTGATGACCGGCCGGAAAAAAGGCGCCTTTCGGTAATGCTGAAGCTGCCGAACGAGGCGCGGGCCCCAGTCGGCGTCGGCCGAGACCCGCACCTCGCGGATCGGCGTCTCGCGGGCATGCTTCTGCACCTGCACCTTGAGATATTGCCACCCTTCGGTGGGGTGCAGGACGCGGTTTCGATCGACCCAGCCATGGCGGATCATCTGGGCGTCGTCAAACACCACCCATTGGTCGGACTGGGCGATGAGCGCGAAGTAGCCGGGGTAGGGCAGAAAATAGGGCTGCATGAAGCCGAGGGTCATGATGCGGGGCTCCGCACCGCGGCGAGCAGGGCGTCCATCACGATGTCGCAGTCCTCCGCCTCCATATTGTGATGGATCGGCAGACAGAGCACCGACCGAGACAGCGCGGCGGTGTGGGGCAGCCCCTCGGGGGGCAGCAACGACTGGTAAATCGGCGCGGTAGGCACGGTGGGGTGGAAGTACTTTCGCGCGTGGACGCCGGACTCTCGCAGCCGCGCGACCACCGCGTCGCGGGTGGTGCCCGACGACGGCAGGATGCGCACCGGGAAGTAGGAGTGATTGGCGTGATAGTCGGGGGTGGCAAAGAGCGCGGCAGGCCCAACGAGGCCATCGGGCGCTTCGTGAGCGAGGCGACCAAGGTAGTGGGCGGAGACCGCGGCGCGGGCGAGTCGGGCCGCCTCGTAGATGTCGAGGCTGAGCAGACCAAAGAGGGCGCGGAACTCGTCCATCTTGCCGTTTACGCCGATCAGCGAGATGGTGTCTTCATCGACGATGCCGAAGTTGCGCAGCATCACGATCCGTTTGGCCGTCTCGGGATCGCGGCTGCAGAGGGCTCCGCCTTCCAGCGTGGAGAACACCTTGGTGGCATGAAAGCTGAACACAGACACGTCGCCAAAGGAGGCCATCGACTGACCTCCTTGCCGACAACCAAAGACATGGGCGGCGTCGTAGATGAGCTTGAGGCCGTGGCGGGACGCGATCTCGGCGAGGCGCGCCGTCTGACAGGGAAACCCATAGGCATGCACCGCCAGGATCCCCCGCGTCTGCGGCGTGATGGCCGCTTCCACCGCGTCTGGATCAATCGTGTAGTCATCCCGGACATCCACAAAGCGAGCCGTGGTGCGTGGATTCTCGAGCAGCACATGCCAGGTAGCCGGAAAGGAGTAGCCGGTGGTGATGACCTCTCCTCCCTCCGGCAAAGCAGCCTTCACCGCGAGCTCGAGCCCGATCGTCGCGTTGGTGACGAGTTGGGCAAACGGGACCTCGAGCACTCCCGCCAACCGGCCTTCCAGCGTTCGCACATAGTGGCCCTGGTTGGTCAACCAGCGACGCTCATAGATGTCCGCGAGCCCTTTCACGAGCGCATCAAAGTCGGGGAGCAGAGGGCTGGTCACGGTGATCCACTCGCGGCCGAGCGGATCACCGGGGAGACGAGTGCGTCGCTTGGATGACAAATCAGCCTCGAAGGGGCCGGCGCAGCATCGCGCCCAGGCCAATCAGGTGGGGTGCCGCGCTCTCCGGAAGGTTCGGTGACCGCGACCAGCGGAGGACGAGCATTCGGGCAGACTCGCTCGGATCAACCGGGAGAGAGACTTCGATCATGGGCTGACCGGCAGGGAGGACCGCCCGCAAGGGCTCCGACCCTTCCAGCGCCACCGTCAACTCGGTGGGCTGCGTCATGTCCACCGTCGCGATCTGAATCAACGCGGTGACGGAGGGCAAGTGGGAGGCCAGCGTAAAGACGGCAACCGGGGCGATGGCATACGGGACCTGTTGAGTGGACACGCCTGACATCGGACGGATGGGAGGACAGAGCTCCCTGACCGTCGACCAGACCTTGTTGGCCTGCTCCAGGAGCCCGAGGGTCAAGAGGGCGGAGACCAGTTGGAACCGCAGGCGAATGGAGTTGGGGAAGCGCCGGCTGAGATCCACCAGCTGCTTCAACACCGCCGGACTGACCTGTCCACGACAATTTCGACCGGCCCACTCCTCTGCCAGATCCATGTCCGCGCTTTGCAGCTGAGCCTCCCCGTCCCGCCCGGCGGAGGGCCGCCAAGGTCGTTCTCCGAGTGGCTCAGGAACGCAGGTCGGGATCGATCCGGAGAGAAAGTGCCCAAGATCGGTTGCCTGCGACCGATTCAGTTCCCAGGCGAGCAACCCTCTTTCGACGACGCGAGGCTCCACCCGTTGCGCCTGCTCGGCATGCAAGCGAAACTGCGACAGGGGCTCGATCAGGTAGATGGCATCGCCGCGCCCGAGGAGGTTGAGCCACTTGGTGACATCCCCATTGCCGGTCGCGGGCATCCCCTTGTAGGAGATGAGGTGGGGACGTACCCAGGCAAGGTCGACCCGACGAAACATGACGGTTGTGGGCTCGCCAATGAAGTTGGTCCGGGTCTCCAACAACTGGTGCACCATCAACGCACCGTCCATCCGGCTGTCTACCGTACAGACCCGTCGAGTCGCGCCGATGGGTGGCTGCACCTTCCCTTGTTCGTCGATGAGGTCGCGTGCCGACGTCACCAACGTGACATCAGGATGGGCCTGGAGGCAGCGAACCATTCGCTCGACACAGTCGGGATGCAACCGATCGTCATCACAAACAAACTTACAGAAGTCACCCTGAGCGCGAGAAAACACCTGTACATAATTTTTCTGACTGCGCAGACGGGTTGGATTTTTCTCATATCTGATCCGAGGGTCAGCCAGCGAGGCGACGATCTGACCGATACGATCATCGGGACTGTCATCACAGATGATCAGCTCGAAATTCTTCCAGGTTTGGGCGAGGACCGAGACCAAGGCGTCTCGAATGAAGGCCGGCTTGTACGCCGTCATCAGTATACTGACCAGCGGATCACCCGGGTGGTGGGGCCAGGGCCGCCGAAGAACAAGGCGGAGCCAGCCCCCTTCGCTCACCAGTTCATCCACGTCCAGGCCGACCCGGTGGGCCAGGAGCCTGACCTCGCCATCATCGTAGAGCCATCCAAAGCGACGGATATCCCGATTGAACCGCTCGGCAGGGGTCTCAATCCATGGCTCTCCAGCGGCCTCTGCCACGGGGTCACGCGCTTCGGATCGTTGAAACCGCGCGAGGTGCTGACCGAGGTCCGGCAGCTCCAGGGAGATGCGTCCGCCGCCGATGAGGGCCGCCCGGCAGGCGCGGAGCACAGCATGTGCTTCGGCCTGACCTGAGGCCGCGAGGGCCCGCCCCAGATCGAGCTCCGGGAGGGAGGCTCGGGCCACGGGACCGTCCGCCCCGACGATACGAGTCCAACCGGCGTGCCCCTCCACCCACAGGTCGCCTGGACCTGACGTAGCGGCTCGTCGTGTATGCACCTGCTGGGCTCGCATAAAGAACTCCGAAGCCCGCTGGGCGTATCGCAAGACCGCCGGAACGACAAAGACCCAGCGGCCCCAGCGCCCTGCCGATTACAAAGGTTGAAGCAAGATTTCCAGGCTGCACTCCTGCGCCGGCGCACGCGCAAATTGGGGCCCTGCCCCACGCATCCGCGTCGCTGCGGGTCGGCTGCGACGCGCTGTCACCCCTCCTCGCCATCGCCCCGGACCCCTGCGGAGCGTGACAGGTCCAGGTCATGACTTGCCCACACCTGCGCATGAACGCTGGAGAGTCCAGCTTCAGGTCGTGCATAGATGCCTGAGGCAAGTGGGTCCTCCGATCGCAGCCCCTCGGAGCCTCAAGGGTCCAAGGCCGATCCTCCCCCTCACCAGGAGATCGAAGACCAACCCGACCCCACCGAGATTGTCGGTGAGGACAGCATGGTGGGCCTGCCTTGAAAGAGTCCCGCCCCTGGAGTACGCTGCGCCCGCCTCCTGGAGCCTTGCCTGCCTTCTTCCACGCCGATCGAAGCCCGCTGGGTTGGGGCCAGTGTGGCGGGTGGCCCGGGGCCAAGGTGCCTCCAAACAATCCGCGGTGCCAGCCCGGCCTCCACCTCTCCTGGCCCTTCCCACGGGCGGCACCTCCCCCTGTGCAGGAGAGACGCTCCAGCCGGTCCCCTGGTCAGTCCTGCACGGATGCACCAAGAAGAGCCCAGAAAAACCAGGAGCACGCGTCCTGGCGGAGTGCCTCGGTGAGGGGCTCGTCGCGTACCGGGTCGTAGCTGCTCTTTGCCCACCCTTCGGCCGTATCAAGTCTGCTTCGGAGATTGCCCCATGAACCCAGCGCAGCATCGCCTCTTCCCGTCGGATCCGAATCCGGAGCGAGTGGCCAGTTTGGAGGCCGCCCTCGCCGAGGCCCGCTCCTCTCTTGGCGACTGGACCGGCTCCATCCCTGTGGGTGAGGGCGTCTACACGCGACCGCCTGGGGTCGTGCCCAACAGTCGATTGCGAAAGGTGCTTCATGTCGCCCAGGGCGCAGTCGCCAGGCCGTTGGCGCAGTGTCGTGTGCTGGACCTGGGCTGCCTGGAGGGCTTGATTGCCATCGAGTTTGCGCTTCAGGGGGCTGAAGTTGTCGGCGTGGAGGGCCGCGCCGACAGCACCGCCCGCGCCAACTTCGCCCGCGACCTCCTCGGCCTCGACCGCTTGAGCTTTGTGTGCAGCGACGTTCGAGACGTGGACATCGACCGTTTTGGAGCCTTCGACATCATCCTGTGTTGCGGACTCCTCTACCACCTCGATGGGCGCGGGGTGGTGGATGTCCTGAAAAGGCTCCAACCGATGTGCGTCGGCGGCGCGCTGATCATCGACACCCACGTCGCCCTGCGCCCCGCTGTGCTCTTCAAGAATGAGGGAAAGACCTACTCCGGCATCCGATTTGTCGAGCACGACGAGAAGGACAGTCGCGAGGTGCAGATGGGGCGCCATTGGGCGTCGATCGGCAACACGACCAGCTTCTGGCCCTCACGCGCAGCGCTCACCAACCTTATCCTCGACGCAGGATTCTCCACCGTCGTCGAGTCATTGGGCCCCGCCATGGAGCTGGCCCACCCTTCTCAAGTACCCAACCAGGAGCGGGCCATCTTCATCGCGACAAGTCCGGCGCTCCCCGAGTTGACGACCAGCCCGCTGCCCATTCCGAACCTTCGGCTGAAGGACATCACGGGATAGCCCCGCGACGATGAGCCCAATGCTGCGTCGGGATCGGGGAGACCCGCGCTCACTCCAAAGCCAGCCCGACCGCGGTCAGCAGGTAGCCCCCTTGGTCGCGGAGCCAGGCCTGTTCGAACACGCGCATCTCCTGTCGCCAGCGCTCGGTCATCGCGCCACCGGAGGGCGCGGTGCGATGCCCGAGGGCAAAGCCTGACTGGAGATTCAGTCGCTCGGGATGCAGGGGCCCACCCAGCCAGGCTCCGATCTCGCTGGCCGTCGCCTGGACATTCCCCACCAGCGTCTCCTACGAAACCCCTGCGCTTCGGCGACAGGGTTTCGAGCGATCCGTCGGTGGTGCCGCTCCATACGAACCTCGCGCGCCGCGGGCCCTATCCCGGATGGCGGCGCCCGACAAAGCCCGGAGGCCCATCCTGGGGGGGTCGGTACCAACTCAGGCCCTCCAGGCCGCAGAGCGTCTCCGCCACCACCGGCCGCACCCCTTGGAGAACGAGCCAGCGGCCGAGCGCGCTACGCACCGCCTCGTCGGGGTGCTGGCGAAGGGAGAAAAGGTGGGGTCGCAAGGCCTCCAGGTCGGCGCCCTCGATGCGCCGAATCCAGGGGTCCTCCATCATGGCGCACGCAGGAGGCGCCTCGACAACGGTGGCGTCCGAAGCCTCGATGGGTCCCCGCAGCAGGCGGTCGGACAGCCCCAAGAAAGCGCGCAGCAGCCCGAGGGCCCCACCTGGTCCGAGCTGATGCAGGTCGGCCGGAAGGTGCAGGTGATCGGAGCCACAGTCGACGCAGGCGGAGTCGCCGACGACGATGACGCGGCTCTCTGGAAGCAACAGACGACAGCGAGCCAGGTTCTCTGCGTAGCTGGAATGCTCATCGCCGGAGAGAGGGGCGCGAACCACACGGCCCTGGGCGTCGATGCGCAGCGCCATCTGCAGTAGCACACGCAGGCTTGGGGTGTGGTCCGTGGGATCGGGATCCCAGGGACGGGAGGGGTCTTTCTCGCGGAGCGCGGTCTCGGCCTGCACCCGGTCGGCGACGCCCAACAGGTCGTGACCTTTCCGCAGGTGAATTTGAGCGCAGGCGCGAAGACATCGCGCAATCGGGGCGGTCAGCGCCGACGGACCGGTAAGGAGTAAGGGCGTCACTGCAGCCCCCACAAGGCTTCAGCCAGCGGAGGGGGCACGCCCTGGTCCTGGGACCAGCGGCCGAGGTCGGATTCAAAGCCCGGCAGCGCGCGTGCGATCAACGCGGCCTGATGGGAGGCGGGCGATTGGCTGCGCGCGAGCAGGGCTCGAAGGAGCCGCGGCTCCTTGGGCGAGAGGCGCAGTCCGCGGAGAAGGGCCATCGCGGCGCTGCGTGGATCCTGGGTGGCGGCGGCCTCGGCGAGGCAGACCTCCACGGTGTCGCAGGCGTCCGGGTGCGCGGGCGTGGGGGGGTAGCCCAACCTTTGCAGCAACAGCTCTACGTTTGGGGTCGTGCGGAAGGTCTCCTGCTCCGCCGGACTGAGGGTGGTCCGCCAGCTCCGCTCGGCCCGCGCGCCCTGGGCCGCCTGCCGCAGGGCCGGACTGATGGGAAGGTCCAAGAAGGCGCACAGTCGATCTGCCACGTCTACCGGATGGGCGATCAGGTATTCATAGCGAAGGTGAAGGACGCAGTCTCCGAATGGCACCGCCCGTCGAAAGGCCTCAGCGATGTCATCGGCCCAACGACCGGCCAACTCGGGCACGCCACGCAGAATGGGTTCCTTCCGCCACCCCTTGCCCGTGGCCTGGGCATACATCGCGCTGGCGACGACATCTCTGCCGTCCCGAAGGATGTGGATGACCTTGCAGTCAGGGAAGAGCACCCGCAGCACGGGGAGCTGCCGATTGTAGGGCGGAAACTTGTCCCCGGTGACGGCGGCGCCGGCCTGATCCTGCAGGCGCTTGAGCACGTCAAGGACGTAGGGTCGGCCCAGTTGCAGGTCGACCGCGTTGTACGCATCGGTGATCCCATGAACCCCCAAGCGCGCCGTCGCACCGGCGATCCCTGCGAGCTCCAGCACACGAAGTTCGGTGTGGACATGCAGCAAGGGATGGGCCCGCAGCACCGAGGTCAAAAAGGTGGTGCCAGAGCGAGGGGCGCCGGCCACGAACACCAAAGGCGCGTCAGGTCGAAGCATCAGTCCTCGGTGAAGAGCGTGGCGAGGATGGTCTCTACAGAGAGATCAAGACAGCCCCGGCCGAATGGACAGAGCTTTTTGTAGCACGGCGCGCAGGCCAACCGCGGCCCGCCGATCGCCCGCGATCCCGGCGGCCCCGTGCGATCGGGCGCCGTGCTGCCGTAGATCACCCACAAGCGCTCCACCGGCGCTCGGGCCCCCCGCAAGGCCGCCGCCGCGACGTGGGAGAGCCCCGCGTCATTGCCCACGATCGCCGAGAAGCCCGGCACCGCCGCGACAAAAGCGCCGATGGCGTCGAGCTCCACGGTGGGGTGCGGCCCGGCGATCGCCGCCACCGCAGCACGCTCATCGGGCCCACCGGCGAAGAAGACCGGCCTCCCCTGCCCCACCAGCGCGTCGGCCAGGGCGCGGTAGCGAGGCCAGCCCGTGGTGGCCGACGACCGCCCGCCCGGCAACAGGAGCACCGCCCCCGGCGGCGGCGCGATCGGGCTCGGCTGCGCGGCCGGCAGGGCCGGCAGGCCCGACACCCGCAGCCCGAGAACCTCGACCAGCGCTGCAAAATCGTCGCTCCGATGCCCCTCCCCCGCCGGCACCGCCTCGCTCAGCAGCCACCAGCGGCCGTCGGTGGCGAGGCCGATGCGACGCCGGGCGCCCCGGGCCTGCCAGGCCGCGCGAAAGGAGGGCTTGAAGAGCACGGCCAGATCGGCCTCCTCGACGCGACCTGTGGAGACGCCGAGGTGCCCGTACAGCGCCTCCACCCAGTGGGGCCCGACCACCGAGACCGGCCCCAATGTGCGCAGCGCGGCGATCGCCGGCAGGGCGAGCACGCCATCGCCGAGGTGGCTCGGGGCCCAGACCTCGACGGGGGGCGGGCTCACCGGGCGGCGGGGCCGGCGCGCAGCTCGATCTGGCCGCCGCTCTCGTGCAGGGTGCAGCGGTGAACGGCGGCGATGCGGGTGTGCAGCTCGGCGGCGCGCGACTCGGGGAGGAGGCGGGCGAACCAGGCGGGGGCCTCCTCGGGGCGGCAGCCGACGACGCTGACCACCACGGTGCGGCCGCTCTCGGCGATGCGCAGGGCCAGCTCGGCGGCAGCGCCGTCGTGAACGTCGCCCACCACCACGGCGTCGGCGTCGCTGAGCAGGGCGAGGCGCAGGCCTTCGGCGGTGCTGGGGGTGTCGAGGCCGACCTCGCGCTGGGAGATCAGGGCGTGCACGTCGGCGTGCAAGAACTCCAGGGGGTCTTCGAGGGAGAGCAGCGAGCCGCGGTGATCCTGGTTGTAGGCGTCGATCACGGCGGCGACGGCGTCGAGGCGCTGGCGCTCGCCGGTGATGAAGCTGAGCCCGGCCTGCCCCCAGACGGCGCGGCTGGCCTCGGCGGGGGCCTTGAGCTGGGCCAGGGTGGGCACCGAGAGGCTCATGCGGTGGATGACGATCGCGAGGCTGCCGCGCTGGCGGTAGATCTGGGCCCGAAAGCGGCCGACCTTCTGCACGCCAAAGGCCAAGGCGAGGTCGGACTGGCCGAGCAGGGGCACCTCGCGGCCGGCAAGGTCTTTGAGGTGCTGGGCGATCTGCAGCAGATCGCGGGGCTCCAAGGGCGGGTAGGGCGTCTGCACCAGCTTGCCGGCGATGCGCAGGCGGGGCCGCCCCGGCACCTTGAGGTGGACATCGGTGGCGCCAGCGTCGCGGGCGTCGCGAAGCAAGGTCTGGACGCGCTCAAGATCGTAAGACATCGGGGTTCCTCCCATGTCCCCGCGTTCGGCCCCAGCCGGCCCCTTCTTGAGGGCATCGGCCGGGGTGGACGGTGGCGGCGCGGGGCCTCAGTCGCGGCCGCGACGGCGGGCCTTGCGCTCGTCCTTCTTCTTCTTGGCGTTGGCGACGCGCTCTTCGCGGCTGAGCTCGGGGCGCTCAGGAGGGCCGGGGAGCTGGGGCTGGCCGCCAAAGCCGGGGAAGCCGCCGCCCATGCCGGGAAAGCCGCCGCCCATGCCGGGAAAGCCGCCCCCCATGCCGGGGAAGCCGCCGCCGAGGCCTGGCATGCCGCCCATGCCGGGGATGCCCATCTTGCCGGCCTTGCGCTTTTGATCGCGGGAGAAGGCGCCGGGGCCGCCGCCGCCGCCGCCCATGCCGGGGATGAGGCCATTGAAGGCGCCGGACTGGCCGAGTTGGGCCATCATGGCGCGGGTCTCCAAGAAGCGGTGCAGCAGCCCTTCGACCTCATCGACGGTGTGGCCCGAGCCGCGGGCGACGCGTTCCATGCGGCTGCGCTCGAAGATGTCGGGATCGTTGCGCTCGGCCTTGGTCATCGACTGGATCATCGACTCGACCTTGAGCAGCTCGCGATCGTCGAGGGCCTCGGGGGGCAGGTTCTGGAACATATCGGACATGCCGGGCAGCTTGTCGAAGATGTTTCGCAGGCTGCCCATCTGCTTGATCATCTTGATCTGGCGCTGGAAGTCGGCGAAGGTGAAGTTGCCCTGCAGCATGTTGCGGGCGTCGTTCTCGGCGGTCTTCTGGTCGACCACCTGCTCGAAGTCCTTCATCAGGCCGACGACGTCGCCGAAGCCGAGCACGCGGTCGGCGAGGCCTTCGGGGCGGAACTCGTCGAGCTTGTCGAGGCCTTCACCCATGCCCAGGAACTTGATGGGCTTGCCGGTGATGTGCTTGATGGAGAGGGCCGCGCCGCCGCGGGCGTCGCCGTCGAGCTTGGTGAGGATGAAGCCGGTGAAGCCAAGGCGGCGGTCGAACTCGGCGGCGGTGCGCACTGCGTCTTGGCCGATCATGGCGTCGCAGACGAAGAAGATGTTGGCCGGGTTGGTGGTGGCCTTGATCTGCTCCAGCTCGGTCATCAGGTTGTTGTCGATGGCGAGGCGGCCGGCGGTGTCGAAGATCACGACGTCGCGGCCCACGTTGCGGGCTTGGGCGACGGCGGCCTTGCACAGATCGACCGGCTTCATGCCCTTGATGCTGAAGACCGGCACGCCGAGCTTGCGGCCGATGGTCATGAGCTGATCGATGGCGGCCGGGCGGTAGATGTCGGCCGCCACCAGCATGGGGTTCTTGCCCTCGCTCTTGAGGCGGCGGGCCAGCTTGCCGGCGGTGGTGGTTTTGCCAGAGCCCTGCAGACCGACCATCATGATGAGGGTGGGCTTGCCCTCATAGGAGATGCTGCCGTCGACCGGGCCCATCAGGCCCACCAGCTCGTCGTGGCAGATCTTGATGAAGTGGTCGGCCGGCGTGACCTTCATGCCGGGCAGGATTCCGCGCCCCTCGGCGGTGGCCTTGAGCTGGACCACCTCGCCGACGGCCCGCGCCTTCACGCGGTCGAGGAAGGCCTTGACCACCGACAGCTCGACGTCGGCCTCCAACAAGCTCACCCGCACGTCGCGCAGGGCGTTGGCGATGTTGTCCTCGGAGAGCTCGGCCTTGCCCTGAAGCTTGAGGCGAGCGGTGCGGAAGCCCTTGGAGAGGGTCTCGAGCATGACGGTGTCCCTGGTCGGGTAAATGGAAGCGCCCTGCTAACCAACTTCAGCGGTCGGGGCGCATCCAGGTGAGCGTGGGGTCGAGGCGCAGGGCCCGGCGCCAGGCCTCCTCGGCCTCGTCGGGCTGACCCAGGGCGCGCAGGGCGTTGGCGAGACCAGCGGCGTGCAGGCCGACCTGGGGCTGCACTTCAGCGGCCTTGCGGTAGCTGATCGCGGCGCCATCGGCGTCTCCGAGGAGGAGCAAGGCGTCGGCGCGGCCGTGGTGGGCCCAAGGGTGGCGGGGATCGCCCTCTAAAAGCTGTCCAAACCAGAAGAGGGCCTCGCCGTAGCGACCCACCGCGAAGGCGGCGCGGCCTTCTTCGAGGGGATCGCGCAGATCGGGGGCGCTCGGCAGCTCGACCGGGCCGGGGCGATCGGCGCGGGCGAGGGTCGAGAGCGCGCCCTCGGCGGGGCGGGGCAGCAGCAGGCGGGCCAGGGGCAGGAGCCCCCCAGAGAGGGCGTCGAGGCGGCGGGCCCAGGGGGGGCGACGGCGAATCGGCGGGCTGGACATGGGGCCTTTGGCGCAGGGGATGCAGGGCGACGCGCCGCAGGGTAACGGGTTTGATCAACACCTTGGTGGGCCCATGTCTGCGTCCCCTGCCCTGTACCAAAGCGCCCTCGTCGCCCTCCTCGCGCTTGGCTGCACCGAAAACAGCCTCTACAAGCTTGAAGGCGACGATGTTTTCTACCAGAACCCGGCCGGCGAGGTCGACGTGCTGCTGGTGGTCGACAACTCCTGCTCCATGCAGCCCTACCAGAACAAGCTGGCGACCAACTTCAACGAGTTCCTGACCTACTTCGTTGAGGGCGATGTCGACTACCACATCGGCGTGGTCACCACCTCGGTGATCGAGCCCTACCCCAACGGAACCGCCTGCAGCGCCTCCAAGATCGAGGACATCCCCCCCGGCGGCGAGCTGAACGGCGGCACCTACATCACGCCGGAGACCGATGGGGGCGAAGAGCTCTTCTCGGACCTCGTCAAGGTGGGCGTCTGCGGCAACTACTACGAGATGGGCCTGGAGTCGGCCTACCTCGCGGTGACCGAGCCCATCGTCAACGACGCCAACGCCGGCTTCCTGCGCGAAGATGCCTACCTGTCGATGATCTTCGTGAGCGACGAGCAGGACGCCAGCCCGATGGACGTCAGCGCCTACTTGAACGCCTTCCGCGAGGTCAAGGGCCAGCGCAACCGCGACATCTTCAACGCCAGCTCGCTGGTGGTCACCGACGCCGAGGCCTGCAACGCCACCAACTTCGCCGGGCAGGAGGGCACGCGCTACGTCGACCTCGCCACCCAGGCCAACGGCGTGGTGGCCGACATCTGCGCCGATGACTTCGGCGACATCGTCACCGAGCTGTCGCTGGCCACCTCGCGCCTCACCGACACCTTCTACCTCTCCAACCTGCCCGATCCCGAGACCCTGGTGGTCGCGGTGGAGGGCGAGGACATCGCCTGCGACGCGGGGGTCTGGTCCTACCAGACCGAAGAGGTCGACGGCGAGCTGCGCGGCAAGATCGTCTTCGAACGCGCCAGCATGCCGCTGCCTCAGTCGACCGTGGCGGTCCAGTACAAATACGGAAATGGCGACCCCACCGCCTTCTGCCTGTGAGGTTTACGATGAAGCCGTGGATGTCTTTGTTGTTGCTGTCGGTCGGCGCCTCGGGCTGCATCAAGACGGCGCCGGCCTGCGCCTCGACCGTCGAGTGTGAAGAAGGCCTCGCCTGCGTCGAAGAAGAGTGCCGGCCCGTGGAGTGCCTCGCCAGCGAAGACTGCGCCATCAACAACTTCTGCGACCGCAGCTACAAGTGTGTCGAGGGCTGCGAGAGCACCGATGACTGCCTCGCCGGCGAGGAGTGCAACAGCGGCGAGTGTGTGTCCTTTGGCTGCCGCGACACCCAGCTCGACTGTCAGTACGGCGAGTTCTGCGACACCACCACCGGTGAGTGCTACCAGGCCGAGGCCAACTACTGCAAGAGCTGCGACGTGGGCGCCGCCGCCACCTGCTCCTCGGGTGGCATGCAGGGGGCCTGCTTCGCCGACCTGAACGGTGACGATTGTATCACCGACCGCGACTGCCCGACGGGCTACCGCTGCGACAATTTCGGCGCGGGCGTGGGCTTCGCCTGCCACACCGACGCCTGCGCGTTGGAGTGCAACCCCCGCGACGAGAGCCCCTGTCCGCGCGGCTTCGACTGCATCGACGGCCAGGACGGCAGCTTCTACTGCGCCGGGAGCTGCCCCTGGCTGCTGGAGCACGGCTACTCCCCCTGAGGCGCAGCGGTCGGGCGGCCTAAAAGTGCCAGCCCGCGCTGCCCTCGAGGGTACCGAGCAGGCCGAGCTTGTCGTCGGTGGACTGATTGGGCTGGCGCAGGGCGGCGCTGCCGCCGAGCCCGACGCGGGCGCGCTCGCCGGGGGTCCAGACCACCCCGCCGTGGAGGCTCGGCTGCAGGGCGAAGAGGCCCCAGGTGGTGTGATCGTACTTGACGAACAGGCGTTCGTTCACGATGTTCAGCCCGACTTTGGCGTAGGGAAAGAAGGCCTCGCCCACCTTTTCACTGATCCCGGCCCGCAGTCCGAGGTTGAGGAAGGAGAAGCGATCGATGCAGCCGGTGGCGCCGGCGTCTACATCGGGGCCGCAGACGGCCTCGAACTGCTCCGGATCGAGGTTGTCGGGGTTCGACCAGTCCTCGCGTTGGGCGAGTTGGTCTTCGGTGGCGGTGATCGGGGCCAGGGCGCGCAGGTAGCTCAGATCGGCCTCCAGGCCGAGGCGCCGGCCGTCGCCATCTCCCCAGGTCTGGCCGCCCTCCACCGCCACCAGCAAGGCGCTGGCGCCCTTCACGGGCACAGGGGGCAGCAGGTGCAGGCCCAGGCTGCGCTGGCGGCGGTCGGCGAGCGCTTCGGTGTAGCCCAACTCCAGGCGCGGAAAGACCGGCGAGAAGCTGGTGTTCTCCTCTTTGCCGCTCAGGTTCTTGCGCGGGGGCGAGAACGGAAAGGTGGAGAGCTGGCCCCCGACCGACCACCCGGCCCGGCGCTCGGAGAGCGGGGTGTTGGACAGTCCATTGGCCTGCATGGCGAAGCCCTCTTCGATCATCGAGGCGCTGAGAAAACGAAAGAAGCTCTCCTGGCAGGAGCCGCCCCCCTCGATGCAGCCGACAAAGTCGGGGGTGCCGTCGACGAGGCGGGCGCTGCCGAAGCCCTCGGGGGGAGCGGCCAGGGCGGCGGCGGTGAGGAGGACGGAAGTCAACATGGGGGCTCCAGCGACAGTCAGGGAGAGGGAGGCGCAGCGAGGGCCGCTTCGACGGCGCGGCGCGGCAGGAATCCGGGCAGGGCGAGGCGGAGCTGGCCGGGTCCGGGCACCCAGGCGCCGCAGCAACCGTCCACGACGAGGGTGCGCGTGTTGTCGGTGTCGTAGACGATCATGTGATCGATCGAGTGACTGTAGATGTGCAAGGTGACCAGCGGCTCCCCGGCGCGGTCATCGCCCATGGCGTGCACCAGATCGGGGCCGACGGGGATCAGGCTGCCGGCCTCGGCCCGCTCGGCGTGGCGCAGGTGCAGGCCGTCGGCGTCGACCTGGTAGATCTGGTGGTGGCTGCGGCCAGCCAGCACCTTGACCACGCCGATGGCGCCGCCATGATCGTGGGGCAGGCAGGTGGCGCCCGGGGTCCAGGTGGCCAGCATCGCCTCGAGGCGGGGGTGGTTCAGGATCACCCGGCGGCCGTAGGGGTGGGCCGGATCGGCCACGCAGAGCGCGGCACGCTGGGCCTCATCGAAGTCGATCTCGCGCACCATCGCGATCAGGGCGGCGATGCCGATGGTCTCGGCCTCCAAGAGGCGCGCACAGGCTCGCAGAAAGGGCGGGTGCTCAATGGGGCTCATGGGGCATCCTGCACAAAAGGGTGGGGCTCGTCGTCGATCGGCGTGGGGATGCCGCGGGGGCCGCCCTCACCCAGCCAGTGGAGCAGCCAGTGACTGAGCACGAGGCGGCCTTGGGCGTCGGGGTGACGGGCGTCGTAGAGCTGGTTGTCCTGGAGCTGCGGGGCGTAGACGAGGCTGGCGGTCTCGGCCCGCCAGCGGTCCCACTGTTCACGCGCCGCGGGGCTGATCGCCTGTCGCTGGTAGGCGGCGGCGTGGGGGATGTCGACGAGGGTGAAGGTGGCGCCGCGCGCCTCGCAGTGACGGGCCATCGCCGACATGCCGGCGAGGTTGAACTGCCCGGGCGAGAGGTCGAGGTCGGCGGCGTCGAGGTAGCCGCGATCGCCGGGGCCGGGCAGGCGGGGGGCCTTCTGGCGGTCGGCCCAGGCCTCGGGGTGAACGGTGAGCTGGCGAGACCAGCGGCGGGCCGGGGGCACCCACAGGTAGTAGGGGGCCTCGAAGAGGAAGAGGTAGAGCCCCTCCATCATCTCGTAGCGGTGGGCGTGGTAGCCGCGGGGCCACGAGAGGCTGGCCTCCAGCTTTTGCTGCAGGGTCCACTCTTCGATCTGCCAGAGCTCACCGACGCTGTAGAGCTGGTGGAGGCGGTCTTCGGGCAGGTCGGTCCAGTCGAGCCAGTCTCTGTGCAGGTTCGATATCGAGGGGGCGTGCAGAACGCGGTCGCCCTCTTGGATGGGCAGGTCGTCGAGCAGGCCGGCCACCACCCCGGCCGCGCCGCGGCTCATGCCGAATTTCACCACCCGCCACTCGCTGCCCCTCGCGGCCAGGGCCTCGTTGATCAAGGCCTCGTCGAAGCTCTCGCGGAGGATGCTCGCCCCCACCAGCCAGGCGATCTTGCCGCCGGGGTGGTCGCGCAGGAGGAGGGGGTCGAGGTGGGTGGCCCGCCAGCGCAGCCAGCTCGATCCGTGGTGGCGGCCGACCGCGACGAGGGGAGCGTCGAGGTGCGAAAAGCTCGACACGAGCAGGTACATCGCCAGGGCGACCAGCGCGCTCCAGCGCACCCAGGCGACGGCGCGGGCGGTCTCCTCTACCGAGGGCTGGGGCGGGAGTGGGGGCAGCGGGGTGGGCATGATCAGAACTGGTAGTAGATGAATTGAGGGCCGGAGATGCCGAAGGTGAGCACCATCAGCAGCAGACCCGCGCAGGCGGCGGCCCAGGCAACCGGGCGGGCGACGAGGCGCTCCTGCACCTTGCCGTAGCGCTCGGCCTCATGGGCGAGGAAGACCACCACCGTCCACAGGAGGCCAAAGCCCATCGCGAGGCTGATGCCGTCGTAGTAGTAGACGAGGTTCCACCAGCTCTCCAGGGCCGAGGCCGAGGGGGTGAAGATGGCGGCGACATAGCGCTTGGCGGTGGGCCAGTCGGGGCAGCGAAAGAAGATGTTGATGCTGGCGATGGTGCAGTAGGTGGCGAAGCAGCAGGCGTAGAACCAGGCGATCTTGCGCAGGGGGCGGGCCTCCATCCGTTCACGCAGCCAGCGCAGGGGGCGGCGGAGCCAGAGGTAGCCGACCATCGTGAGCCCGTTGAGCAGGCCCCAAACCAGGAAATTGTTGCTGGCCCCATGCCAGAGCCCCGACAGCAGCATCACGATCAGGATGTTGATCTGCGTGCGGGCCTCGCCGAGGCGGCTGCCGCCGAGGGGGATGAAGATGTAGTCGCGAAACCACTCGCTCATCGACAGGTGCCAGCGGCGCCAGCGCTCGGGGATGCTGGGCACCACAAAGGGCAGGTTGAAGTTCGGTCGAATGGAGTAGCCCAGCAGCAGGCCGAGGCCGATGGCGATGTCGGAGTAGCTGGAGAAGTCGACATAGATCTGGGTGGTGAACAGGAGCTGCGAGACCATCGCCTTGGCGGAGGAGATGCGCTCGGCGGCCTCGGCGCTGTAGTTGGGGGCGATGGCGCGGGCGAGTCGGTCGGCGATCACCACCTTCTTGACGAAGCCAAGCAGGATGAGAAAGACGCCCCGACGCACGTCTTCGCGGCTCAGGCGAAAGGGGCGCTGGAACTGCGGCAGCAGGTGGGGGGCCCGCTCCACCGGCCCGGCGACCAGTTGGGGAAAAAAGGTGACATAGAGAAAGAAGCGCCAGAAGACTGGATCGTGTGCGCAGTCCTTGCGGTAGACGTCGATGGTGTAGCTGGCGGTCTGGAAGGTGTAGAAGCTGATGCCCACCGGCAGGGCGAGGCGCAAAAAGAGCGCGTCGCCGCTGAGATCGAGGCCCACCAGGCCGGCGGCGGCGATGAACTCGCCCACAAAGAAGTCATAGTACTTGTAGAAGCCCAACATTCCAAAGCTCTCCGCCATCGCCAGGATGAGCAGGCGCTTGCGCAGGATCGGGCTCTCGCTGCGGCTGATCTGGCCGGCGCACCACCAGTTGACCCCGGTGCAGAGGGTGAGCTGAAGCAGGAGGGAGGGATCCCAAAAGCCGTAGAAGACGACCGACACCACCAGCAAAAACACCCGCTTGTGGTGGTCAGAGAGGCTGTAGTAGACGGCCAGCACCACCGCGAGGAGGGCGGCGAAGACCTTGGAATTGAAGAGCACCAGCGCCTCGGGAGCGGGGTGATTATGCCGGTTTCGAGACCTGGTTACATCTGGCGTCGGTAGGGCGCTGGATCGATCAGCACCTCGATGATCTGCAGTCCGCCGGCCTCCACCGCCGATCGCACCGCCACTTCGACGGCGGTCGCTCCCCTCACCTGCCGCCCGGCTCCGCCAAAGGCGGCGGCGAGGGCGCACACATCGGGGTTCTCGAAGGTGACGCCTTGGGTGGGCAGGCGGCTGCGCTCCTGCTTCAGGGCGATGAGGGAGAGGGCCGCGTCGGAGAGGTAGAGGACGACGAGGTTGAGGCGCCGCTCCTGGGCGAGGCCAAGCTCACCCAGGCACATCCACAGGCCCATGTCGCCGGAGATCACGGCGGCGGGGCGCCCCGTCAGGGCGGCGGCCAGCGCGTAGGGCAGGCCGGTGCCCATGCTGGAGAGGCCGTTGCTTTGGAGCAGGCGCCGGGGCTGGCGGCTGGGCCACACCTGACTCGCGGTGATGCGGTGGGCGCCGACATCGAGGGCCAGCACCGTGTCTTCGGGCAAGGCGGCGACGACGGCGCGGATGGCGGCGGCGGGGCCGTCGGGGCCGTCGTCGAAGGGTGCCAAGATGGCGGCGCGGTGGGCATCGAGGGGGCGCCAGGGGGCCCGGGGCGCCGGGCAGAGGCGGGCGAGGGTGCCGGCGAGGTCTCCGACGAGGGTGCAGGCGGCGACGACGTCGGGCTGCGGGTTCTCGGAGAGGCTGAGCACGGGGAGGTGGGCTGGCCAGCCGGGCAGCCACTCGGGACGCAGCTCGACGGGATCGAGGCCGACGGCGACGATGAGGTCGGCCTCGGCGATCAGGGCCTGCTGGTGGGCGTCGACGACGGGAGAGAGGCCGAAGGCGCCGGCGAAGCGGGGGCTCTGCTCGTCGATCAGGCCCTTGGCCCGGTAGGTGACGAGGGCGGGGGCGCCCAGGGCCTCGACGAGGGCGCGCAGGGCGGCGCAGACTTCGTCGGAGCGCTCGTCATGGCCGATGAGCACGACAGGGCGCTCGCTTCGGGCGAGCAGGCGGGCGGCCTCGGCCTCGGCCTGCGCATCGCGGCGGTGTTCGGCGACGCGGATCGAGACGTCTTCGTCGGTTTGGGCCTCGGCCTGGGAGCCGGCGAGATCGAGGTGGACGGCGCCGGGCGGGCCGAGGTCGAGGGCGTCGAGGGCGGCGCGCAGGCCGCCGGGGGCGCCCAGCGCCGAGGTGGAGCGGCAGACCGGGGCGAAGAGGGCCTGCTGGTCGAGGATCTGGTGGGTGTACCGGCCGCGAAGGCGGGGGGAGCACTGGCCGGTGATGAAGAGCGCGCGGGTGCGCTCCAGTTGGGCGCCGGCCGCCCCGGAGAGCAGGCGGGTGGCCCCCGGGCCGAGGGTGGAGATGGCGAGGCCGGGCGCGCCATCGAGCTCGGCTGTGGCGGCGGCCATGAAGCCGGCGGCGGCCTCCTCGCGGGTGAGGATGAATTCGATGCCGACCGCGCGAAGGGCGTCGAGGAGGGGGAGGACGTCGCCGCCGGGCATGCCAAAGGCACGGCGGACCCCGCGCAGGGCCAGGGCCTCGGCGAGGGCGGCGAGGGCGGTGCGCATGGGGGCTCCGGCGGAAAAGGGGACGGGCAGGCTACTCCGTGGTCGGGCGGGCGGCCAAGGGGGGCGCTACCTTGGGGCCTCCCCTCCCCTCCCCTCGCCCGGCGACCTTCCATGTGGCTGCTGCTCTTCTGGGCCTGTTCACCCTGCCGCGATGATCACCCCTGCTCCACCGAGAGCGGCGAGTATTTCCGCCTCAAGCCGACAGGGGCGCGCGGCGAGACGCCGACCCTGCTCTACTTTCACGGCTATGGCGGCACGCCCGAGCCCTACCTGGACGATCCCGAGGTGCAGGCGGCGGTCGACGCGGCGGGGGTGGCGCTGGTGCTGCCGGTGGGCCTGGATCGGCGCTGGACGGTGCCGCGCTCGCCCGAAGAGGGCCTGGAGCGCGACGATCTGGCCTTCTCCGCCGAGGTGGTGGACGATCTGCGCGCTCGGGGGCTGCTCGCCGCGGGGGGGCTCTATGTTGGCGGCTTTTCGCTGGGGGCCAGCCTCGCCGAGTACCTCGCCTGCGACAACCGCTTGTCGGTGCAGGCCGCTCATTTGATGTCGGGCACCTTCTGGGACCCGATGCCCGAGGCCTGCGCCGGGGGGCCGCTGCCGGTGCGGCACACCCACGGACACTCCGATCAGACCTGGCCAATGGAGGGTCGGGCCTTCTCCGACACCGTCGCCCAGGGCGCCATCGAGGAGGCGGTGGAGATGTGGCGGGCCCAGGACGCCTGCGGGGCCGCCACCGAGACGGTGACCGAGGGGCCGGAGGTCTGTACCGTGTGGATAGACTGCGCGGGGGGCGCCGAGGTGCGGCTCTGTATGCATGGCGAGGGCCATGAGCGCCTCGATGGCTGGCTCGATCGCTCGCTCGGCTGGCTCACCGAGGCCGGCTAGCGGCCCTTGGCCTTCGCCTTGGCGGGCTCGGGCTCGGTGTCTTTCTCTTTGCGCTTGAAGATGCGCGGGCGGTCGGGCTCCTCGGGCATCACCACCTCCTTCACCTTCTGCACGCCGCGCTCGACGGCTTCGCCGACCTGGTCGACCGGCCCGCCATGGACGGGGCAGCCCGGCGCGGGGGGGTGCTCGCGAGAGAACCACTCGCTGGCGGCGGCGCAGGCCTGGTCGGGGGCGACGCCGCTCTCGGCGCAGACGTCGAAGCGGGCGACGGTGGGGGGCTGCACAAAGCTGCTGCGCGGGGCCCCCACCAGCGAGAGGAAGCGGGTCCAGGTGGGAAGGGCCGCCTCGCCGCCGGTGAGGCCGAGCGCCTTGTCGCGGTCGAAGCCGACCCAGACCACCACCACCAGCTCGGGCGAGAAGCCGACGAACCAGGCGTCGCGGCCGTCGTCGGTGGTGCCGGTCTTGCCGCCGAGCGAGGTGACCGTGAGGGTCTTGGCGGCGCTGCGGGCGGTGCCGTCGGTGAGCACGCCCTGGAGCAGGCTGGTGGTGAGGAAGGCGGCGCGGGGGCTGGCCACGGTGGTCTTGCCGGTGGGCTCGCTCCACAGGCTGGCGCCGTCGGGGGCGTTGGCGACGCGCACGAGGTGGGGGGTCTGCCGGCTGCCGAGGTTGGGGAAGACCGTGTAAGCGCCGGCCAGCTCGAGGGGGCTGGCGGTGAAGGCTCCCAGGGCGGCGGCGGGGTGGCTGCTGGCCTCGCTGAGGCCGGCCTTGCGCCAGAGTGCGGCGAGCTCGGTCATGCCGAACTCCTCGGCGACCAGGATGGCCGGGATGTTGCGGCTCTGCTCCAAAGCTCGGCGGTAGGAGACCGCTCCGACGTAGGTGCCATCGTAATTCTTGGGGGCCCACTCCTTGCCGGCGACGGTGCGGGTGATGGGCTCGTCGGTCACCCGGGTGGCGGGGCTGCGGTCGGGCCAGCGCTCGAAGGCGGCGAGGAAGGTGAGCGGCTTGATGGTGCTGCCGATCTGCCGGCGGGCGACCAGCGCGCGATCGAACTGACTCGTGGCGTAGTCGCGGCCGCCGACGGCGGCGAGCACGGCGCCGTCGCGGGCCCTCACCACCACGAGGGCGATCTGGGCGCCCTTGGCCTTTGGGTGGGCCTTGTCGAGCTCGGCGGCCCCCTCGGCGACCGCGCGCTCGGCGAGGCGCTGGAGGACGGGGTGCAGGGTGGTGTGCACCTGCAGCCCGCGGCTGGCGATTGCAGCGGCGCCGAGCGCGGCCTCGACGCGATCCACGGCGGCGTCGACGGCCCAGGGGGCGCGGCGGCCTTCGCTGCTGGGGTGGACGGCGAGGGGCTGGCTGCGGGCCACACCGGCGGCGGCCTTGGTGACAAAGCCGACCTCGACCATGCGATCGAGGGCGAGGTCGCGGCGGACCTTGGACTCATCGGGGTGCTGGAGCGGCGAGTACCGATTGGGGGCGGCGACGACGCCGGCGAGGGTGGCGGCCTCGGCGAGGTCGACGCGGTCGATGGGCTTGCCGAAGAAGGCGCGGGCGGCCTCATCGACGCCGCAGATGGCCCGGCCGTTGGCCTGGCCCAGGTAGATCTCGTTTAAGTACAGCTCGATGATCTGGTCTTTGCTGCGCACCTGCTCCAGGGCGATGGCGAGGATGGCCTCCTTGGCCTTGCGCTCGTAGGTGCGCTCCTGGGTGAGGAAGACGTTCTTCACCACCTGTTGGGTGAGCGTGCTGCCGCCGTGCAGGCCGCCGGGGTTCATGGCGTTGTGCAGCAGGGCGCGGGCGATGCCGATGGGGTCGAGGCCCTCGTGCTGGTAGAAGCGGGCGTCCTCCATGGCCAGCACGGCGTGGACGACGTCTTTGGGGATCTTCTGCAGGGCGACCGGCCGGCGATCTTCGTTGTTGGGGCCGCGCAGGGCGGCCAGCTCGACGGGGCGCAGGGTGACGCGCTTGCCCGGCGTGATGCTGTTGAGCCGGCCCTTGGAGAAGCTGAGCAGGGTGTCGACGGGGGCGGTGGCCTCGCCGGCCTTGTTGGCGCTCGGCGCCCGCAGCAGGATGTCCTCGCCGTCGATCTGGAAGTCGCCGGCCTTCTCGACGGTGCGCACCCGGGCGTAGCCGGCGGCCTGCAGATCGATGGCCAGGGCCTCGGGATCGAGGGTGAGGCCGGGCCACAGCTCCAGGGGCCCGGAGTAGACGCGGCCGACCGTCGACCAGACCGGCTTCGACAGCAGGCTCTCGACGTCTTTGACGGCCTGGCGGTACATCACCGAGGTGACGAAGCCCAGGCCCACCGTGGCGCCGAGGCCCACGCTGATGACCAGCTTGGCGAGCCAGCGCCCGAGGCGCCCGAGCCAGCCGCCAGCGGGGGCCTTGCGCGGGCCCTTGGCGGCGCCCCCCTTCTTTTTGCGCGTCTTGCGACGCGGCGGCGCCTCGCTGTCGGACGCGCGGGGGCGGGCGGCCAAGGGCTAGACTTCGGCGCGGAGGGAGTGGACGGCGCCCACCACGGCCTCAACCGTGAGGCCCAGCTTCTCGGCGACCACGTCTCCCGGGGCCGATGCGCCGAAGCGGTCGATGCCGATGGAGCGCTGATCGGCGCCGATGATGCGCTCCCAGCCCAGCGTGATGCCGGCCTCGACCGAGACCGTGGGCAGGCCGCGGGGGATCACGGCGCGGCGGTAGGCGACGGGCTGGTCGGCGAAGGCCTCCCAGCAGGGCAGGCTGACGACGCGGGTGGGCACGCCCTCGGCTTCGAGGCGCTCGCGGGCGCGCAGGGCCAAGGTGACCTCGGAGCCGGTGGCGACCAGCACGGCGGCGGCTTTGTCACCGGTGGCCTCGGCCAGCACATAGCCGCCGCGGTGGACCCCCTCGACAGCGCCCATCACGGCCCGATCGACGACGGGGAGGTTCTGCCGGGTGAGGCAGATCGCGGTGGGGCCGCTGCGGCGCCCCAGGGCGAGGCGCCAGGCCTCGACGGTCTCGGCGGCGTCGGCGGGGCGCAGGGTCCAGAGGTTGGGGATCGTGCGCAGGGCCATCAGGTGCTCGACGGGCTGGTGGGTGGGCCCATCCTCGCCGAGGAACACGCTGTCATGGGTGTAGATGTAGACCACCGGCAGGTGCATGAGCGCGCTCAAGCGCACGCTGGGCCGCATGTAGTCGTGAAAGGTGAGGAA
>Ga0164294_10001196_pt1 | contig 24308 bp, 21 predicted proteins | sample GEODES005metaG_FD_111479 | JGI IMG/M metagenome (GOLD analysis project Ga0164294, IMG submission 111479) | Oligotrophic lake water microbial communities from Sparkling Lake, Wisconsin, USA - GEODES005 metaG | ecosystem: Environmental > Aquatic > Freshwater > Lake | place: USA: Sparkling Lake...
ATCCCAATATGTGATGCGCCTGGCCGCATTGCGCCTTCAATTCCGCCAGCGAGGGCCTAGACTGACGTGATGCGACCACTCCTCCTCGCGCTGCTGATGGCCGCGACCCCGGCCCTCGCGGCGCCGACGCTGACCGCGAACGAGCGCTACGTGCGTTTCCGCGCGGCAGTGGCGGCGGGTGAGCTCGATCAGGCGAGCGCGCAGATGGCGCTGTTGCTGGCCGGGACGGACAAGAGCGATACGCTGGCCCAGCATGCCTACCGCCAGGGGATCGCCGGCGGCGATCACGACCTGACCGTGAAGGCGGCCCGCCTGCTGGAAACGCAGAAGAGCTTTCCGCCCGATGCGCCCCTGCTGTTCGCGATCGACGCGATCCGCGCGAAGGATTGGAAGACGGCGCGCGTCCAGATCGACAAGCTGGAGGCGGGGCGCCTGTTCGCTTTCATGGCACCGCTGATGCGGACGTGGATCGCGGTGGGCGCGGGCGACACCAATCCGATCGATACGCTGGAAGCGGCGCGCTCCGCGGGGCTTGCCTCGTCTTACTATCCCGCGACGCAGGTGCTGGTGCTGACCGCGATGGGGCGGCTCGACGAAGCCGCGACAGCGCTGCGGGCGCAGCAGGCGGCAGGCGCACGGATGAAGCTGCTCGTCGCCGCGGCCTTCGTGAAGGCCAAGAGGATCGACGAGGCGCGGGCGCTGATCGCAGGCGACGAGGAGCCTCTGGTCGCGGCGCGGGCGCGGCTCGCGGCCGGACAATCGATCGGCATCGATCTCGATGGCGCGGCGGGCGGCGTTTCCGAATTGCTGACCCAGGTGGCGTTCGACTTCAATCGCCAGCGGCTGCTGCCGGTCGCGATGATGATGGCGCGCTTCGCCACCTTCGCCGATCCGCGCAACGCCAGTTCGTGGATCGCGACGGCGAGCCTGCTCGGCATGGACAAGAAGCAGCTCGCCGGGATCGAGGCGCTGTCGCACGTCGGCCCAGACGATCCCTTCGCCGAGGATGCCGAGACGCTGCGCGTGTCGCTGCTGGTCGATGCCGGCGACAAGGAAGGCGCGCTGAAGCAGGCCGTTGCCGCGACGACGAGCCCGCATGCCGACAGCGGCGATTGGGCGCGGGCGGGGGATGTCTATCTTGCGCTCGACAAGCCGCGCGAGGCGTCTGTCGCTTATGCCAAGGCGGTCGATCTCGCGAAGGGCGCGGCCGCCAGCCAGCAATGGCCGCTGCTGCTGCAATTGGGATCTGCGCTGGAACTCGCTGGCGATTGGCCGGGCGCGAAGGCGGCCCTGGCCAAATCCGCGCAGCTGGCGCCGACACAGCCCGCGGTGCTCAACCATTTCGGCTATTCGCTGCTCAGCCGGCGCGAGGATGTCGCGCATGCCTCGGCGATGATCCAGGAGGCGAGCCGGCTTCGCCCCGACGATCCCGCGATCATCGATTCGAGCGGATGGGCGCGCTTCGTGGTCGGGGACATCAAGGGTGCCTTGCCGTTGCTGGAGACGGCGGCGGCGGGCGATCCGGCCGATCCGACGATCAACGAGCATCTGGGGGACGTCTACTGGACCGCCGGGCGCCGGGTGGAAGCGCGCTATGCCTGGCGCGCGGCGGCGATCGGCGCGGAGGAGAAGGACCGCGCCAGGTTGCAGGCCAAGCTGGCCGACGGGCTGACCAAGGCGACCGCTTCGCCGTGACCTCGACCGAAATTGCGTATGCCAAGATCAACCTCGCGCTGCATGTCCGCAGGCGCGGCGGGGATGGCTATCACGACATCGAGACCCTGTTCGCCTTCGCCGAGGATGGTGACCGGCTGACGCTGGCCGATGGGCCGGGGCTGGCGATCGAGGGGCCGTTCGCCGACGGGCTGAGCGGCGAGGGCGACAATCTTGTGACGCGCGCGGCCAAGGCTTTCGCGGCGACATTCGGCAAGGCGGTGCACGGCTTTGTCCTCGACAAGCGCCTGCCGATCGCGGCGGGGATCGGGGGCGGATCGGCGGATGCGGCCGCGGCGCTGCGCTTGCTGGCGCGGGTCGATGGCGTCGATGCCGAGGCGCCCGAGCTGATGGCGATTGCCGCTTCACTCGGGGCCGACGTGCCGGCCTGCCTGCTCTCGCGGACGACGCGGGGGACGGGCCGGGGCGATCGGCTTGTCGCGATCGAGGACGGCGAACTGGCGGGGATGCCGCTGCTGCTGGTCAATCCGCGCGTGCCGCTGGCGACGGGGCCGGTGTTCGCGGCATGGGATCAGGTGGATAGGGGCGCGCTTCCCGAAGGCGATCCGCTGGCGGTTGCCGAAGTGTCGCGCAACGATCTGGAGGCGCCTGCGCTGAAGATCGATCCGCGCATCTCCGAAGTGCTGGCGCTGCTGGGGGCGCAGAAGGGGACGCGGCTGGTCCGCATGTCGGGATCGGGAGCGACCTGCTTTGCGTTGTTCGGGACGGTCGAGGCGCGGGACGAGGCGTCCGCTGCCATCGGGACCAAGGAGCCGCAGTGGTGGCAGATGCCCACGAAGGTCCGCGCATGACGCCCTATGAGGACATCGCGGGCGATCCCGGCACGGGGCTGCTGCTGATCGGCGATCATGCCTCTGCGGTGGTACCGGAAGGGATCGTCCTCGGCGTGCCCGAGAGCGTGATGGGCGAGCATGTCGCGGTCGATATCGGCGTCGCGCCGCTCGGGCGGGCGCTGTGTGCGGCGCTGGGTTGCCCCGGCATCCTCGGAGGCGTTTCGCGGCTGGTGATCGACCTCAATCGCGAGGAGGACGCCGCCGGGCTGATCGTCGAGGCGAGCGATGGGCATAGCATCGCCGGCAATCTCGGGCTGAGCGATGCACATCGCGCGGCGCGGGTCGAGCAGCTGTGGAGGCCCTATCACGACCACATAACCCATGAGATCGTGACCAACCGGCCGACCATGCTGATTTCGCTGCACAGCTTCACGCCGACGCTGCGGCAGGGCGGCGCGCCGCGACCGTGGGAGATCGGCGTGCTTTACAATCGCGACGATCGCGCCGCGCGGCTGGCGATCCCCCAGCTGGAGGCGGCGGGCGTCGTCACCGGCGACAACCAGCCTTATTCGGGCAAGGTGCTGAACGCGACGATGAACCGGCACGGCGAAGGCAACCAGATTCCCTACCTCGGCCTCGAAGTGCGACAGGATCTGATCCAATCGAGCGACGGCGTTGCGCGCTGGTGTAATATCCTTGCGCCAATCATCGCTTCGACAATTAATTTGCTGCGCGACGGTTGACCATTGCGCCTTGGCGCGACTAGGCGGGCGCCTCTCACAAGAGGACATCATGAGCCGTTTCGATAAATCCCGTTTGCCCAGCCGCCATGTCTCGGTCGGCCCGGAAAAGGCGCCCCAGCGCAGTTATTATTATGCGATGGGCCTGACCGAGGAGGAGATCGCACGGCCGTTCGTGGCGGTGGCGAGCGCGGGCAACGACAGCGCGCCCTGCAACACCACGCTCGACGCGCAGGCGGACGCTTGCCGCATCGGCGTCAACGAGGCGGGCGGCATGCCGCGCCGCTTCAACACGATCACCGTGACCGACGGCATCGCGATGGGGCATCAGGGCATGAAGTCCAGCCTCGCCAGCCGCGAGGTGATCGCGGATTCGATCGAGCTTTCGGTGCGCGGGCATTGCTACGATGCGATCGTGGGCTTCGCGGGCTGCGACAAGAGCCTGCCGGGCATGATGATGGGCATGCTGCGGCTGAACGTGCCCTCGATCTTCGTCTATGGCGGATCGATTCTGCCGGGCCGCTATCAGGAGCGCGACCTGACCGTGATCGATGTGTTCGAGGTCGTCGGCAAATATGCGGCGGGGCAATGCCCACTGTCCGAAGTCACGGCGATCGAGAAGGCCGCGTGTCCCGGCCATGGCGCGTGCGGCGGCCAATATACCGCGAACACGATGGCATGCGTCGGCGAGGCGATCGGATTATCTTTACCGAACAGCAATATGGTGCCTGCTCCTTACAAGAGCCGTGAAGAGATCGCGATCAGCGCGGGACGCCAGATCATGACGCTGATCGAGCGCAACATCCGCCCGCGCGACATCTGCACGAAGGAAGCCTTCGAGAATGCGGCGCGGATCGTGGCGGCGACCGGCGGATCGACCAACGGTGCGCTCCACCTGCCGGCGATGGCCAACGAATGCGGCATCGAGTTCGACCTGTTCGACGTCGCCGAGATCTTCAAATCGACGCCCTATATCGCCGACCTGAAGCCCGGCGGCCGCTATGTCGCGAAGGACATGTATGCGGCGGGCGGCATCTACATGGCGATGAAGACGCTGATGGCCGAAGGCTTCCTCCACGGCGATTGCCTGACCGTCACCGGCAAGACGCTCGCCGAAAATATCGAGGAGGTCACCTGGAATCCCGACCAGAAGGTGATCTACGACGCGAAGACCCCGATCACGCCGACCGGCGGTGTCGTCGGCCTGCGCGGCAGCCTCGCGCCCGAAGGCGCGATCGTGAAGGTCGCGGGCATGAAGCGGCTGAAGTTCGAAGGCCCGGCGATCGTTTTCGATTGCGAGGAGGATTGCTTCGCCGCGGTCGAGAAGCGCGCGATCGCCGAAGGATCGGTGATCGTGATCCGTTATGAAGGGCCGAAGGGCGGCCCGGGCATGCGCGAGATGCTGGCGACGACGGCGGCGCTCTATGGGCAGGGCTTAGGCGAGAAGGTCGCGCTGATCACCGACGGGCGCTTTTCGGGGGGCACGCGCGGCTTCTGCATCGGCCATGTCGGGCCGGAGGCGGCCGACGGCGGACCGATCGCGCTGATCGAGAATGGCGACCTGATCAGCATCGATGCCGAGGCCGGCACGATCGACCTGCTCGTCGACGAGGCGGTGCTGGCCGAGCGTCGCAAGGGCTGGAGCCCGCGCCTGAACGATTATCAGGCGGGTGCGCTGTGGCGCTATGCGAAGAATGTCGGGCCGGCGGTGAAGGGCGCGGTGACGCATCCGGGCGCGCGTGCCGAAACGCATGTCTTTGCGGATATTTAATTGCTGAGATCCGTTCGCCCTGAGCTTGTCGAAGGGCTGCCTTTCTTGTCAGGAGGAAGGTCAGTGCTTCGACAGGCTCAGCACGAACGGATTTTGGTTTGATGTCATCCCCACGCCCCATCCTGACGATAGCCGCGATGCGGGCGGCCGAGCAGCGCGTGATCGATGGCGGTATCTCGGTCGAGGAACTGATGGCGCTGGCCGGAGCGGCGGTGGCCGAGGCGGTCTGGCGGATCGGAGGCGGGGCGGAGACGCTGATCCTCTGTGGGCCGGGGAACAATGGCGGGGATGGCTATGTCGTCGCCAGGCTGCTGGCCGAGCGAGGCGTGGATGTGCGGGTCGCGGCAAGCGGCGAGCCGAAGACGGATGCGGCCAAGGCGGCGCGATCGCAATGGGTTGGTGCGGTCGGGACGCTCGACGAGGCGGAGCCCGCGGCGGTGCTTGTCGATGCGCTGTTCGGGACCGGGCTGACGCGTGCGCTGGAGCCTGAGATCGAGGCGGGCTTCAACCGGCTGGCCGGGGCAGCGAAGCGGCGGATCGCGGTCGACCTGCCGAGTGGGGTCTCGACCGACGAGGGCAAGCTGCTCGGCGAGGTCCCGAGCTTCGATATCACCGTCGCGCTGGGCGCCCTCAAGCCGGCGCATCGGTTGATGCCGGCGGCGGGGCGGATGGGGGACATCATCGTCGCCGATATCGGGTTGGGCGAGATCGACTCCGAGATTTCCGAGATAGCGCGGCCCCGGCTTCGCAGGCCGGGGTTCGGGGATCACAAATACAGCCGGGGCAAGGTCACCGTGGTCGCAGGCGCGATGGCGGGGGCGGCGGAGCTTTCGGCGAAAGCGGCGCAAAGGGCCGGTGCGGGCTATGTCGAGTTGCTCGGCGGTGCGGAGGGCGGCACGCCCCATGCGCTGGTGCAACGCGGGTTTTCCATCGAGGCGCTCGACGACCGGCGCATCGGCGCGATCGTCTGCGGGCCGGGGCTGGGTCGGGGCAAGGAAGCCTGGGCGAAGCTCGATGCCGTCTTGGGCAGTGCTGCGGCCAAGGTCCTCGATGCCGATGCGCTGACTTTGATCGGCAAGGGCGGGATGCGGCGTTTCGGGGCGGGGCAGGTGCTGACCCCGCATTGGGGCGAGTTCGTGCGGCTGTTCGGCGACGAAGGCCGCGATGCGCTGTCGCAGGCGCGGGCCGCGGCGGAGCGGGCAGGGGCGGTCGTGCTGCTGAAGGGCGCGATGAGCATCGTTGCGAGCCCCGATGGTCGCGCGGCGTTCGGCGCGCCGGCCCCGGCGTGGCTGGCGAGTGCGGGGACGGGGGACGTATTGGCGGGAATCGTGGGCGCGATGCTGGCGGCGGGATTGGAGCCGTTCGAGGCGGCGCAGGCGGCTGTCTGGCTGCACTCCGCAGCAGCGCGCGAGGCGGGGCCGTATCTGATCGCCGACGATCTGATCGCGGCACTCCCGGCCGTCATGGCGCTCGCCTCGTGAGCCGGGTGATCCGCCTGGCCGCCAAGGGCGACGGCGTCACTGACGACGGCCGCCATGTCGCCTTCACCGCGCCGGGCGACGAGGTCGACATCGATGCGACGATCCACCCCGGCCCGCATCACGCGAAGCCGCCATGCCGCCATTTCCCGAAGTGCGGCGGGTGCCAGCTGCAGCATGTCGACGACGAATCCTACATCCAGTTCCTCTCCGATCGCATCGTCGGCGCGCTGGGATCGCAGCGGATCGCGGATGTCGAACTGTGCGCCCCCCACCTCTCGCCGCCGAAGACGCGGCGCCGGGCTTCGCTGAGGGCCGAGCGGCTCGGCCATCGCATCGTCTTCGGGTTCAACGAAGGGGCGAGCCACCGCATCGTCGATCTGGCCGAATGCCATATCCTGCACCCCGAACTGTTCCGGCTGGTCGCACCGGTGCGGACGCTGCTCGGCACGCTGATGGGGCGCAAGAAGCCGGCCGAGGTGCGGATGACGCTGACCGATCAGGGCGTCGATCTGCTGCTCTCCGGGGTCGCTCCCGAAGGCTATGAGGCGAGCGAGGCGATCACGGAATTTGCGAGCAAGAACCGCGTCGCGCGACTGTCGATCGAGGACGACCATGGCGTGCAGCCGTGGTTCGAGCCCGAGGCGGTGACGGTGACGCTGGGCGGCATCAGGGTGCCGTTCGGGGCGGGCGGATTCCTGCAGGCAACGGCGGACGGCGAGGCGGCGTTGCTGGCGGCGGTGCGCAGTGCCGTGGGCGATGCGAAGACGATCGTCGATCTGTTCGCGGGGCTGGGGACGTTCGCATTGCCCTTGTCCGAGACGGCGAAGGTGCTGGCGGTGGAAGGCGCGCGCGATCCGATTCTGGCGTTGAAGAGTGGTGCTGCGAAGGCCGGGCGGGCGCTGGCGACCGAACATCGCGATCTGTTCCGCAGGCCGCTGTCGAAGGCGGAACTCGATCGGTTCGACGCCGTGGTGCTCGATCCGCCACGGGCCGGGGCGCGCGAGCAGATGGCGGAACTGGCGATCTCCAGCGTCGCGCGGATCGCCTACGTCTCGTGCAACCCAGCGACCTTCGCCCGCGATGTCGCGATCCTCGGGAATGACGGCTGGCGGCTCGATTGGGTGCAGCCCGTGGGGCAATTCCGCTGGTCGACCCATGTCGAGTTGGTCGCGGCGCTATCACGCTGAACTAGCACGATGTTCTCATTATCGTGCGATTTTGCTTGACAAATGAGAACAAGATGCGTATATAGGCCGATATCGGCTCGGGTTTCGAGTCTTTCCCATCCGAGGGTGCGATGGGAAAGGCTTCAATCCGGCGCCGATCAGGCTTGACGCTATGCGGTCTTGCCGAAAATTTGGGGTTTCGTGGGGGAATTTCCATGCTGAGACAGATGTTGGGGGTGATGATCGCGCTCGGCCTGAGCGCATCCACGCTGGCGCAGGTCCAGCCCGATGCGGCGCATGTCGCGGCGCTGTTCGGGGCACGGCCGGATATCGAGGACGTGAGCCTTTCGCCCGACGGGACGCAGCTTGCCTATCTCAAGCCGACCGAAGGGCAGGGCTCGGCGCTCTACGTGGTGGGGGCCGAGGAAGGCGCCAAGCCGAAGTTCGTGTTTCAGGTGGCCGGAAAGCCCGAAAGGCTGGCGGACTGCCATTGGGTTTCGAAGGACCGGATCGTCTGCACGGTCTACGGAGCGGTGGCGGGGCAGACAGGGCTGATCCTGCCGTTTTCGCGGATCATCGCGATCAACGCCGACGGCAGTAACGGCCAGATCCTCAGCACCAAGCAGAACCAGTCGAGCAATGGCGCGCAACTGGGCGGCGGGCGGGTGATCGACTGGCTGCCGGACGAGGACGGCGCCGTGCTGATGGAGCGTTATTATGTGCCGGACGTCGAACTCGGCAAGCGCGGGGGATCGGACAAGCGCGGCGTGGGCGTCGATCATGTCGACACCCGCACGCTGGCGATACGGACGATCGAGCAGCCGATCGAGGATGTGGACGAATATATCAGCGACGGCGCCGGGACGGTGCGCATCCGGGGTATCCGCAAGGCGGGCGCGGGCGGCCTCGATCTGGGCAAGGAGATCTACCAATATCGGCTGGTCGGCGACCGGACATGGCAGTCGCTGAGCGAACTCGATTACGTTAACCGCGAAGGCTTCGATCCGGTCGCGATCGATAAGGACAAGAACGTCGTCTACGGGCGGCTGAAGAAGGACGGGCGGCAGGCTCTCTACACGGTCGCGCTCGACGGCACGAAGCGGCAGGAACTGGTCTATGATCGGCCCGACGTCGATGTGCACGGGCTGATCCGGCTGGGAAGGAACAACCGTGTGGTCGGCGGCTATTACACGACGGACGTGCGCAAGCAGATCTTTTTCGATGCCGACATCAGGAAGCTGTCCGAGGCGCTCTCCCGCGCGCTGCCGAAACAGCCGATCGTGAGCCTGGTCGATTCCGACAGCACCGAGAAGAAATTGCTGGTGTTCGCCGGCAGCGATGTGGATCCCGGTGTCTATTACCTGCTCGATCGCAATACGCACGCGCTGCGGCCTTTTACCGAGGTGCGTGCGGGCCTGGACGGCCTGGCGCTGGCGACCGTGAAGCCGATCCAATATCCGGGCAAGGACGGCACGATGATCCCGGCCTATCTGACGCTGCCTCCGGGCAAGGAGAGCGCAAAGGGGCTGCCCGCGATCGTGCTGCCGCATGGCGGGCCAAGTGCACGCGACGAATGGGGCTTCGACTGGCTCTCGCAATATTATGCGCAGCGCGGGTTCGCCGTGATCCAGCCGAACTTCCGCGGATCGGCGGGCTATGGCGACGTCTGGTTCCAGAAGAATGGCTTCAAATCCTGGCAGACGGCCGTGGGCGACGTGGCGGATGCGGGGCATTGGCTGGTCAGCCAGGGCATCGCCGATCCGGCGAGGCTGGCGATCGTCGGATGGTCCTACGGTGGCTATGCGGCGCTGCAATCAGGCGTGATCGAGCCGGGGCTGTTCAAGGCGATCGTCGCGATCGCGCCGGTCACCGATCTCGGTCTGCTGCGCGAGCAATCGAGCTTCTTCACCAATTACGGCATCACGGGCGATTTCATCGGGCATGGCGCCCACATCACCGAGGGATCGCCCGCACAGAACGCCGCGAAGATCCGCGCGCCGGTGCTGCTGTTCCACGGCACGCTCGACGTCAACGTATCGATCACGCAATCGCGATTGATGGCGCAGAAGCTGAAGGCGGCGGGCGCTGGTGTGGAGCTGGTTACCTGGGAGGGACTAGACCATTATTGCGACGATAGTCGCGTGCGCGCCGATATGCTGGCGAAGAGCGATGCGTTTCTGCGCGAGGCGATGAAGTTTTAGCTCCGGACGCGCGGGGAGACCGCGAAGTTTACCCCGAGGCGAGGCTGCTCGGGATCGACTCGCAGCGTTCTCCCAGAGGGCGGAAGCCGGCGTAGCAGCTGGTCCAGAGCATCTTCGTGACCGGATGATCGGGGCCGCAATAGCGTTTGGCCTTGGCGATGCTGTAGGCGGTGTCGCCCCAGGCATTGTGGGTGTCGACGCGGGCGCCGGCGTCGAGCAGGGTTCGGGCGACGAGCAGCAGCTTGCGGCGATCGTGGCCGGTGTCCCATTCGCAGATCTGCAGGAGGACGTTGAGCGCGCCATTGCCTTGCTCGTCGAAGGCGGTGTTGGGGTTCCAGCCATCCTTCAGCAGCGCCTGCACCTTCGGCAGATCGAGCGTGCGGAGCGCGTAGGCCGCCTCGGCCTGGAGCTGTATCCGGGGGCGGATGAGATGGCGCGAGGCGATGGCGCCGATGACGACCCCCGCGACGAGGACGGCGGCGAGGACGCTCGCGGCCAGCCAGCGGTTGCGGCGGACGGGCACGGTAGAAGGCTCGGTGGCGAGCGGTTCGGCATCGGACGATGCCCCTGCAAGGGCGACCGGGATGGCGAGACGATAGCCTTTCCGCGGCACGGTATCGATGATGCGCCGTTCGTTGTCGTCATCGCCGAGGGCGCGGCGCAGCTTGCCGATCGCGGTGGGCAGCGAAGCCTCGACCACCGAAACGCCGGGCCAGACGGCGTCGAGCAGATCGTCTTTGGTGAGGACCTGTCCCGGACGGAGCAGCAGTTCGCGGAGCAGTTCGAGCGGCTTAGCCTCGATCGCCACGGGGCGGCCATCGACGGTCAGCGTCCAGCTGCCCTCGTCGAACTCGGCCGTGGCGAAGCGCCAGCGCCGTGCAGTGTGTGTGGCCATCCCCCGCCCCGAATTGCACGCTTCTACGCTTACTCGGAACACGCCCCAAAGCCGTTCTATGGCATCGGAGCGGGCGCGGGGGCAAGGTTTCGGTGCGGAGGTGGCGTTGAGGTCAGCCCGCGGTCAGCAGCTTCCGTGCCGTGTCCAGCCGGTCAGAATAGGCCTGCAGCACCTTCGCGGTGCGCGCCGCATAGGTGTTGGCATCGTCGAAGCGGCGTTCCTCGATCGCCTCGCGGACGCCGGGCAGTGTCTTCGCACCATAACCGGTGAAGCGGCCGGGGGCGTAGACGAGGTTCTTGAACCACGGGCGGAAGGGCAGGCCGCGATCGTCGAGCAGGAGTTGATCGATGTCGCGGAGCAGACCGTTGAGCCTGGTGCGCGCGGCCGGGGTGAGCGCGGCATTGTGGGCGGCATAGGCGCTGTCGAAGGCGGCGGCGCTGGCCTTCAGGCGATCGACGGCATCCTCGAGCGCGGCGAATTCGATATGCGGGGTCGGCGCATCGGCCTTCGGCGCACCGAGCGGCGACAGGATCGGATCGGCGGCGAGGCGATAATCGTCGGTCGAGAGCATCTTGTTCAGGCGGCGATCGCCGGTGCGGCGGGCGTCGGCGAGCTTTTCGACCTCGTCGAGATAGGTGGCGACGGTGTCGGCGAAGTCGCCGAAGCGCATAGCGGGCGTTGGCGAATGCGACAGGCGCAGCACGGCGCGGCCGACAACCTTCGCCAGCGTGGCGCTGTACTTCATGCCGGGATCGTCGAACGTCGTGTAGTGATGGAAGGTATCGTAGGCGGAGTGATAGACGCCGCCCGAGCTATCCTCGCCGCTGAAGCCGAAATCGATCGAGGCGAGGCCGAGGTGCTGGAGGTAAGCGGAATAGTCGGAGCCTGAGCCGAGTGGGCCCAGCGGAATGTCGCCGTTCCTGTCCGCGGCGGCCAGCGTGCGCGGCTCGACCGAGCGGCCCGTCGTCGCGCTGACGCGGATGGCGGCGCGCTGGCGATCGATCAGCGTCGCGCCGGTCTCGGGATCGGTGACGTCGCCCGCGATCTCGTTGGCGAAGCGCTGGAAATCGTGGCTGCCCTCGATGTGGAGGAAGCCGCGGCCGATGTTGTCGCTGTTGAGATAGACAACGGCCTTGGACTTGAGTTCGGCGGCATGTTCCTCGGCCCATTCGGTCGAGCCGAGTAGGCCGGGCTCCTCGCCGTCCCAGCTGGCGTAGACGAGCGTGCGCTGCGGGCGCCAGCCGGTCTTGAGCAGTGCGCCGATCGCCTTGCCTTCGGACAGCATCGCGACATGACCCGAGAGCGGATCGGCGGCGCCGAACACCCAGCCGTCGCGGTGGTTGCCACGCACGATCCATTCATTGGGGGCGACGGCGCCGGGAATGGTGGCGATGACGTCGTAGAGCGGCTTCAGCGACCAATCGGATTTGACGAGGAGGTGGACCTTCACGCTCGCGTCGCCGCCGAAGTGATAGGGCATCGCCAGGCCGCCGCGCCACGCCGTGGGCGCGATGAGCCCGCCGAGGCGGGAGATCAGCTTGCCGGCATCGCCGTAGGACATCGGCAGCGTCGGGATCTTGAGCAGGGTGACGGCCTGATCGCGGGTCAGGCGCTTGGCCTTGTCGGTGGCGCCGACGCCGGGAGTGAGCGGATCGCCGGGGTAGGTGGTCATGTCGACGACCGAGCCGCGCTGGACGCCATTCTCGTTGCGCCAGCCGCCCTTGGGATAGGTGTCGCCGCGCCCGTAGCCGTCGTCGGCCGGGTCCGAATAGATGATGCAGCCGACCGCGCCATGTTCCTGCGCGAGCTTGGGCTTGAGGCCGCGCCAGCCGCCGCCGTAGCGTGCGATCACGATCTTGCCCTTCACGTCGATGCCGGCGCGGGCCAGCGTGTCATAATCGGCGGGCATGCCGTAGTTCACATACACGAGCGGGGCGGTGACATCGCCGTCGCCCTGGAAGGCGACATAGGGCGGAAGCGCCTGCGAAAGATCGGCGGTGGACGGGTCCTCGGGAACCGCCGGTTCCTGGCCACCGAGCGCGATATGCTCGGGCGCGATCAGCTCGACCTTGGTCTCCAGCGGGGTCGGGTAGAGGACCTTGAAAACCTCGATCCGCGTTTCCCAACCCCATTCGCGAAAGAGCTTCGCGACCATCTCGGCATTGGCCTTGTCGTGAGGCGAGCCGACGTGGTTCGGCGCGGCGGACATGGTGCGCAGCCATTCCAGTTCGTCCTGCGGGCTCACCTGCGCATCGAAGCTCGCCTCCAGCGCCCGCTGCCCCACGGGTTGCGCACCGGCGCCCACCGCCATTGCGCCGAGGCAGATACCAGCCAGAATGCGAGCCATTTTCGTCATGTGCGAACCCCGTTTTGTCGTAAGCGGGTGGTGCGCCAGCCGGGCGCCGTCCGCAACGGTTGTTTCGCGCCGAAGTCTGGGTAAAAGGCGCGCTTCCTAGGGGTAGGGGAGATTCCGATTTGCCGACGCTCGTTCTCATTCGCCATGGCCAGTCGGCGTGGAATCTGGAGAATCGCTTCACGGGCTGGTGGGACGTCAGCCTGACCGACCAGGGCATCGCCGAGGCGAAGGCCGCGGGCGAACTGATGGCCGAGAAGGGCCTCGATTTCGATCAATGCTACACCAGCTACCAGACGCGGGCGATCAAGACGCTCAATCTGGCGCTGGAAGCGATGGGGAGACTGTGGTTGCCGGTCGAAAAGGACTGGCGGCTGAACGAGCGTCATTATGGCGGGCTCACCGGGCTCGACAAGGCCGAGACCGCGGCCAAGCATGGCGACGATCAGGTGAAGGTCTGGCGCCGCTCGTTCGATGTACCGCCGCCAGTGCAGGATGCCGACAGCCCGTTCGATCTGTCGCGCGACCGCCGCTATTTCGGCATCGATATTCCGCGCACGGAGAGCCTGAAGGACACGATCGCGCGCGTGCTGCCCTATTGGGAGAGCCGGATCGCGCCGGACCTGAAGCTCGGCAAGCGCGTGCTGATCTCGGCGCATGGCAACAGCCTGCGTGCGCTGGTCAAGCATCTGTCGAACATTCCCGACGACGAGATCACGGGGCTCGAAATCCCGACCGGCCAGCCGATCGTCTATGAGCTGGACGACACGCTCGAGCCGCTCGACCGTTATTATCTGAGCGAGCGGTGAGCACGCCTGTCGTCGGCATCGTGATGGGCAGTCGCTCGGACTGGGCGACGATGAAGCGTGCTGCGGGCATCCTGGACGAACTGGGCGTAGCTCATGAAGCGAAGGTCGTCTCGGCGCACCGCACGCCCGAGCGGCTGTTCGCCTTCGCCAAGGGTGCGGCGGATCGCGGGCTGAAGGTGATCATCGCGGGTGCGGGCGGGGCCGCGCATCTGCCGGGCATGGTCGCCTCGATGACGCGGCTGCCGGTGCTGGGCGTGCCGGTGCAGAGCCGCGCGCTGTCGGGGCTCGATAGCCTGCTCTCGATCGTGCAGATGCCGGGCGGCGTACCGGTGGGCACGCTCGCGATCGGCGAGGCGGGGGCGACCAACGCCGGGCTGCTCGCCGCGCAGATCCTGGCGCTGTCCGATCCCGAGCTTGCGACGCGGATCGAGGCATGGCGCGCGAAGCAGACCGCGAGCGTCGACGAGGCGCCCGAGTGATTTCGGCGGCATGATCCCACCGGGCAGCACGATCGGTATCTTGGGCGGGGGCCAGCTTGGCCGCATGCTCGCGATCGCCGCCGCCAATCTCGGCTATCGCACGCACATCTATGCTCCGGGCGTGAGCGGCCCCGCGAGCGAAGTGGCGGCGCGCTGGACGCGAGGGCATTATGAGGATGCCGCCGCCGTAGCCGCCTTCGCTGCGCAGTGCGATGTCGTCACCTACGAATTCGAGAATGTCGAAGTGTCGAGCCTGCTGCGGCTGCGGGGTATCCACCCGACACCGCGCGCGCTGGAAGTGGCGCAGGACCGCGTCATCGAGAAGAGCTTCGCCGCCGACCAGGGCGGGCGTACCGCGCCGTGGCGGGCTGTCGATACGCTGGAGGGCCTGCACCAGGCGATCGCGGAACTGGGCGCCCCGGCGATCCTGAAGACGCGGCGCTTCGGCTATGACGGCAAGGGCCAGGAACGGCTCAATTCGCCCGAGCGTGCCGCGGCGGCATGGGCGGGGATCAAGGGTGCGCCTGCGGTACTGGAAGGCTTCGTCCAGTTCAGCGGCGAATTCTCGATCATCCTGGCGCGCGGGATCGAGGGGCAGATCGAGCGCTGGGACGCGATCGAGAATGTTCATCGCGACGGGATTTTGCGGACCAGCCGGGCGCCGGCGCAGGGCATTTCCCCTGAGCATGTCGAACAGGCTGGGCGGCTGGCGGTCCGGCTGGCCGAGGCGCTCGATTATGTCGGCGTCCTGGCCTGCGAATTCTTCGCGACCGACGATGGGCCGGTATTCAACGAGATGGCGCCCCGCGTCCACAATTCGGGACATTGGACGATCGAGGGCGCGGTGACCTCGCAGTTCGAAAACCACATTCGCGCGATCTGCGGCCTTCCGTTGGGATCGGCGCGACTGGCGGGGACGAGCGTCGAAATGCGCAATCTCATCGGCGCCGAGTCCGATGATTGGCAGCGCATCCTGGAGGATTCCGCCGCGCACCTGCACCTTTACGGCAAGGGCGCCGGGCGCCCGGGCCGCAAGATGGGACATGTCACGCGGGTGAGCTGACGGTTAGCCGTTCGGCTTGTCGGGATCGCGTTTGACGAGGCGGATCAGGGCGCGGCCTTTGGGCGCATCCACCAGCCAGAGGTTCGCACCGGTCTGGACATAGATCGGCTTTCGCGCGGCATACATCGAGAAGACGTGGATTTCGGTCGGCACGGGATCGAGCAGATGCGTGACTACCATCGCCTCGGCGGGTCCCTTGCCCGGCTCCGGCGCCCTGTTCAGGCAGCTCTTGGTGAAGGGGCGGGGCGTGGAGGCGACGCCGTTTCTGTCCACCTCGACCGCATAGTGGCCGCCGAAGGGGATGGTCTGCCAATCGGTCTGCGCGCTCAGGAAATAGACGGTGATCGGGTCGCGGGCGGAATCGGGCGGGACGACGATCGTGTTGAACGGCGCGTTGGTACAGGGTGAGATGTTCGCCGCGGCCATCGCCTTGCCGGCGGCGCGACGGGCCGCGATCATCCGCTTTCGCGCCGGGCTGAGCGTGTCGCCCACCGTGGCGAGATGGGTCGACGCGACCACGTCGTCCTTCAGGTCGGCGATGAAGACCGCGTGCGGATCGGCCTCGTCGTGATCGAAGAAGACGATCTCGGGGTGTTGCGGCGGGCCATCGATGATCCAGCCGCCGACCGACGCCAGCTTGTCGCGCGCCTGCAGCTTCAGGACATCGGTGCCGTGCCATGCAGCCTGATCATAGTGATAGAGGAGCGTGCCGCGATCGACGGCCCGGTCGAGCGCGGACAGATCGATATTTCCGACCTGCGCGGCGGCGGGCGTCGTCGCCAGACCGATTGCGATCAAGGCAAGTGCAATACGCATACACACACTCCGGCGGCCGCGATCTAACGATCTGGCCGCCATGATGGTGGGCGGAGGGGATGCCTCCGCCCCATCGTGCTGACTTAGGCCAGCGCAGCCTTAAGATCGTCGACGAGGTCGGTCTTCTCCCAGGGGAAGAAATCGCCTTCGGGCTTGCGGCCGAAGTGGCCGTAGGCGGCGGTCGGCTGATAGATCGGCTTGTTGAGCTTCAGATGCTCGCGGATCCCGCGCGGGGTCAGACCGCCGAGCTTCTCGATTTTCGTGATCGCTTCCTCGATCGTGTCGTCGCCGACCGTGCCGGTGCCGTGCGTGTCGACATACAGCGACAGCGGCTTCGACACGCCGATCGCATAAGCGAGCTGGATCGTGCAGCGCTGGGCGAGGCCGGCGGCGACGATGTTCTTGGCGAGATAGCGGGTGATGTAGGCGGCCGAACGATCGACCTTGGTCGGGTCCTTGCCCGAGAAAGCGCCGCCACCGTGGGGCGACGCGCCGCCGTAGGTGTCGACTATGATCTTGCGGCCGGTAAGGCCTGCGTCGCCATCAGGGCCGCCGATCTCGAAGCTGCCGGTCGGGTTGATGTGATATTCGGTCGCGTCGGACAGGAGCGCCGCCGGGATCACCGAGGCGACGACCGACTTCACATAGGCGTGGAGCTCGGCTTCCTTCTCGCCCTGGTCATAGCCCTTGGCATGCTGGGTCGAGACCACGATCGCGGTGGCGGCGACGGGGGTGCTGCCCTCGTATCGCAGGGTCACCTGGCTCTTGGCGTCGGGCTCGAGGAACGGTGCCTTCTTGGAATGGCGGTCGGCCGCCATCTGCTCGAGGATCTTGTGGCTGTAATAGAGCGTCGCCGGCATCAGATCGGGCGTATCGTTGGCGGCATAGCCGAACATGATGCCCTGATCGCCCGCGCCTTCGTCCTTGTTGCCCGAGGCATCGACGCCCTGCGCGATGTGGGCGGACTGGCCGTGGAGGTTGTTTTCGAAGCGGAAGGTCTGCCAGTGGAAGCCCTCCTGCTCGTAGCCGATGCGCTTCACGGTATCGCGGACGGTCTTCTCGATCTCGTCCTGGGCGCCGGGCGCCCACTCGCCATTCTCATAGACGCCCTTGCAGCGGATTTCTCCGGCGAGGACGACGAGCTGGGTGGTCGTCAGCGTCTCGCACGCGATGCGCGCATAGGGGTCTTTCGAGAGGAAGAGATCGACGATGGCATCGGAAATCTGATCGGCGACCTTGTCGGGATGGCCTTCCGAAACGCTTTCGGAGGTGAAGAGATAATTCTGGCGCATCGTGGCTATGCTTCCTCTGCAGTCGCCTCCGAAGAGGGACATAAAGACATCTTTATATCCGTGCTTTAGCCGCGACGAAGCCGGCTGGCAAATCCCAAGCCGACAAGAATAATTGACAGAAGCAGAGGCAAAAGATTGCCGAAGCGCGAGAAAAGCGTCGGCGCGGCGGCGGCGGGCAGACGGCCGTCGATGGCACCGGGCTGGTGCCATTCGAGACTCGCGAGCAGGCGGCCGTGGGCATCGATGATCGCGGAGATGCCGGTGGGCGTGGAGCGGATGATCGGCATCGCCTCCTCCATCGCGCGGAGCCGGGCTTGTGCCAGATGCTGCGGGGGCCCCCAACGGCCGAACCAGGCATCGTTCGAGGGGTTGAACAGGAAGCGCGGGCGGTGGGCGCGATCGACCACCTCGCCGGAGAAGATCATCTCGTAGCAGATCTGCCCGCCGACCAGGCCGATGCCGGGCAGCGGGAGATCGCGCGGGCCGGGGCCGGCGTCGAAATCCATGTCGCCGGGAGCGAGGCGGGACAGCCCGATCGCGGAGAGCAGCGGCCGCATCGGCAGATATTCGCCGTAGGGAACGAGGTGGCTTTTGTCGTAGCGACCGAGGATGCGGCCGTGAGCGTCCAGCGCGAACAGACTGTTTGTCGCAGCCGCGATGTCACCGCTCTTGTCGATGCGGACGGCGATGCCGCCGGTGAGCAGCAGGTCGCGCGGGCCGAGCAACGCGGCGAGCGCATCGCGGGCGGCGGGGTCGGTTTCGAGATACCAGGGCACGGCGACTTCGGGCCAGAGCAGCAGGCGGGGCTCGGCGCCGGGCTGGCCGCTCAGATCGACGAGGCGGGCGAAATTGCGCTGCTCGGCGCCTTCCTGCCATTTCTCATTCTGGTTGATGTTGGGCTGGACGATGCGGATGCGCGGGCCGTCGCCTTCTGGGGGGACGTGCATCGCAACGGGGATGAGGATCGACGAGGCGCCGGTCACCACCGCGATGGCGACGCCGCCCAGCACCAGCACGCGACCGCGACGCCGTTCGGGGTCGGCATGCCAGGCCCGGAGCAGGGCGCGCCCGGCGATCCACAATGCTCCGGCGATCAGGAAAGTGAGGCCCGAGAGGCCATAGGTACCGGCCCATGTCACGGTCAGCATCGGCACGATCCAGGTCGAGACCCAGATGGCGGCGAGCGGGTTCCAGGCGAAACCGGTGAAGACCGTCGCGCGGAGCAGTTCGCCGACGATCCAGGTACCGGCGAGGATCAGGGCGAAGCCGAAATCGCCGGCGCGAGCGACGCGAGCCAGCAGATGCGCGGCGGCTGTCGCGATGGCGGGGAAGCAGGCGAGGTAGAGCGAGAGCAGGACCACCGCGATCCAGCCGAGCCACGCAGGCATTGCTGCCTGAAAGGTGAAGGCGGTCGCGATCCAGTTGAGCCCCACGCAGAAATTGCCGAGCCCGAACGCCCAGCCGATCGCGGCGGCGCTCCATGGGCCGGGCGCGCGGGCGAGGATCGCGACCAGCGCGGCCACGCAGAGGATCGACAGCGGCCACAGATCGAGCGGCGCGAACCCGCAGGCGGTGAGTGCGCCGAGCAGGATGGCGAGAGGAAAAGCGCGGCGGAGGGGAAGGTGCATCGCCGCCGCCATAGAGCGACAGTGCGACACAGGCGAGACGAAAGCCTGCTCAGTTCGCTTCGGCCGCGATCTCGATCGGTGTTTTGGGAGGCGTCTCCAGCGCCAGCGTCTTCTTGCCGCGCAGTTCGTCGATCTCTCGCTGGCGCTTGCGCAGGTAATATTCGCGGCGGGCGACGTAGGGATCTCCGCTCGCGCGGATGGTTTCGAGATCGTCGTCGAACTCGGCGCGGCGATCGACGGCGGAGACCGCACCGACGGGGGCCGAGAAGGCGAGTTCGGTGAACGGATAGCCGATGCCCATCGGCAGGATCATGCGATCGGCGATGGCCCCGATCGCGTCGCGGACGGTGGTCGGCCCGACTAGCGGCAGGAACATGTACGGGCCTGGACCGACGCCATAATAGCCGAGCGTATAGGCAAGGCCGTTCGGGCGACGCGGCAGATGGAACGGCTTGCGCTTGGCGATGTCGACGAAGCCGGCGCCGCCGACCGTGGAATTGAGCGCGAAGCGGCCGAGCGTCTCGCCGGCCTTACCGATCTTATGCTGTGCGACGAAGTTCACGAACACGACAGGCTCGCTCAGATTGCGCAGGAAATTGCGGAGCCCATCGCGCACCGGTTCGGGCAGATTGTGCTTGTAGGCGAGCGCGACCGGGCGGGTGACGTTGTCGTCCACCGATTGCGTGAAGGCGAAGGACTTGGCGTTGGCCGCCTCGAACGGATCCTTCTTGCTATCGTGCTTGCGGGCGCGGACGAGGATGTCGTTCGGTTCGTCCGCGCTGGCGATGGTGATCGGGGCGGGAAGGGTAACCGTAGGGTCCGCAGCCAGGGTCTGCAGCGCCATCAGAAGAATCATCACAAAAAGCAGTCCATTCGCAGGCGAGTTGCGACGATGCGAACAGGGGCGGGGGACGCCTAACGCTTTCGAAGCTTCAATGGAAAGACGTCACCGATCGGCGAATCCGCAGTATCGGCAGGCGTTCACACGCTCAGCAATTCTCATATTTCCAGTTGAGCTTCTTGCCCTCGGCGGTCTGCGCGACGGCTTTTTCGATCCGTGCCGTGCGGGTTTCGGGGCGTTTCGATTGGACTATCCATTCGAGATATTCACGCCTTGCGCCCGGTGGCAGCGCATCGAAGCCGCTCCGTGCGGCGGGATGGGCGGCAAGCGCGGCGGTGAAATCCTCCGGCTCGGCGATCGGCGGTTTCGCCGTCTTGGGCTTGGGCGGTGCGGAGGCCGCCGCATCGGACGCCACGATGGCTGCGTGGATCAGGGCGATCAGCTCGGGCTTGGGCGGGAGATCGTCGAGCGAGGTGAGACGGCCGAACTGACCCATCGCATCATCCTCCTTGCCGGTCTCGCGCCCCTTCCAGAAACCGAACGCCGCATGCGCCTTGAACGAGGACATCATCGCGAACGGTTTTCCGTTCCGCAGGTAGAAGGGCATCCCCCACTTGATCGTCTCTTCGATGTCCGTGATCGCCTCGTGCATCACCGCGCGGATGTAGGTGAGGATCGGTTGCGCGAAGGGCGCGGCGGCGGCGATCTTCTGATCGATGCGGACGTCTTGGCTCATGCAGGGAACCTGCCACGCCTCGGGGCTCTTTCGCAATCGTAACGGATGTGGCCTGCGCGTCGCCGCGGCGTCTTCAAGGGCGAGGCCAGATGAACGGCCGCTCAATGGCGGGCTCAGACCCGGTTCAGGCCGACACATGCATTGGCAGATGGTGTCGGCCCGAAGATGGGGCAGGGCCGAAAGGTAACAGAGGAGAGAGAGAGAGACATGCGTCGTTTCATGCTAGCCGCCATGATGGCGGCCACGGCCGTCGGGGGTGCCGTCCCCGCATTCGCGCAATCGCCCGGCGCGCAGGCCCGCTGGGAAGCGGCGCAGCGCGATTATCAGATGGCGACAGACCGCTTCAACGCCGAGCGCGCACGCTACCTGGATGCGGTCCGCTACGACCGCCGGGGTTACGCCCCGCCTCCGCCTCCGCCTCCGCCGCCCCCGCGTGGTGGCTATGAGCCTTACGAGACCGACTATGACGCCGCGCGTTATTACCGCGACGGGCCGGGCTATCAGGAACGTGTGCTTTCCGCGAACGATCAGGTCTATCAGGGCTCTGACGGGCGCACCTATTGCAAGCGTTCGGACGGCACGACCGGTCTGGTCGTCGGTGCGGCAGCCGGTGGTATCCTCGGCAACGTGATCGACGGTGGCCATCATCGCGCGGCAGGCACGCTGCTCGGTGCGGCGGTCGGCGCGTTGGCCGGCAAGTCGATCGATCAGAACAGCTCGCAGGTGCGGTGCCGCTGACCGCATTCGATCGAGACAGATGACTGAAGGCGCCGTCGGGACATCCCGGCGGCGTTTTTAGTGTGTGGGGGCGAGCTTGGCGTCCTCGACATGCCAGCGGCGCTGCGCGGCGGTCGAACCATCGACGTCGTTCACACGGCGAAGCGTGTAGTTTCCGGCGAAATGCTGGACCCGGCCATCGTCCAGCCGCGCGTCGACCTTCACCGCGATCGTGGCGTAGCTGCTGCCGGCGGCACCCTCGGTTTCGAACGGCGGAATGAAACGGACGCGGACCGTGCGGGTGTGACGGTAACCGCGGACGAAGGCGGCATAACTCAGCTTGCCATGCCAGATCGCATAAGCGCGGCGATAATCATGGGCGGATACCGCAGCGTAATAAGAACGAACGACCGCGACGGCGGCCGCTGCGGTGGTGAGTGCGGGCGGGGTGGGCGGAAGCATCGGCGGCACGGATCGGTCCAGCAGGGGGCTGCGACGCGCGCAGCACAGTTACTCACAGGAAATTTCGCAACCAACGCAGTCGTTTGGTGCCGCGTTCCGTCCATCGTGGCCGATCAGTGACGCCGACGGCTTCATTGCGGGTAAAGCTGCGCTATGGAGAGAGGGTGACCCCGCCAACGACGAAGGCTCATCCGACGATGCGATCCCGTTTCCTGCTCGCGCTGCTTCTCTCGGTCAGCACGGCCCCGCTGCTCGCCGCCGATCCCGATCCGAAGATGTCGGGTCGTGTCGACAAGCTGGAGAAGGAGATGAAGGCCGTCCAGCGCAAGGTCTTCCCCGGCGGCAGCCCCGCTTTCTTCGAGCCCGAGATCGCGCCGCAGCCGGTGCAGCAGCAGGTGGGCACGCCCGCGAGCCAGCCGCTCAACGACCTGACCGCCCGCGTCGACGGCATCGAGCGCGAGCTTTCGCGGCTGACGTCGCAGGTCGAGGAGAATCAGCATCGCGTCGAGGTGCTGACCGATCAGTCGGCCAAGGATCATCGCGAATGGGATGCGCGGCTGAAGGCGCTCGAGACGGCCGCCGCGCCGCCACCGCCACCGGCCGCTGTGCCGATCCTCGACGTGCCGCCGGTGAAGACCGCTCCGGCGAAGGGCAAGGGTGGCAAGCCGTTGCCCCTGCCGGCCGATGCCCCCGTCGATGTCGCTCCGATCAAGACGGCGCCAGCCTCCGGCGATCCGGCCGAGGATGCCTATATGGCCGGCTACAAGCTTTGGGCCGACAAGAAATATCCCGAGGCCGAGGTCGTGCTCGACAAGGTCGCCAAGCAATATCCCAAGCACAAGCGCGCCAGCTATGCGCGTAACCTGCTCGGCCGCTCGCAGCTCGACGAGGGCAAGCCCGCGACGGCGGCGCAGACCTTCGTGGAGAATTACCAGACCGACCCGCATGGCGAGCGGGCCCCGGAAAGCCTCTTCTATCTCGGCCAGGCGCTGACCCAGCTGAAGAAGACCGAGAAGGCCTGCCTCGCCTATAACGAGCTGCAGGATGTCTACGGCTCGACCATGGCGGCGTCGCTGAAGGCGCGGTTGCCTGAGGCGCGCAAGGCAGCCGCCTGCAAGTGATGCTCAAGTGAAGATCCCCGGCCCGACGCCGGCGCAGTGCGCGCGGTTCGCGCAGGCGCTCGATGCGCTGCAGGTGAAGGGGCCGATCATCCTCGGCGTCTCGGGCGGGCCGGATAGTCTGGCGCTGCTGCTGCTCGCCGCGTCGGTGCGGCACGGTTCGGTGATCGCGGCGACGATTGATCATCGCCTGCGCCGCGAGGCTGCGGACGAGGCACGCAAGGTCCACGACCTCTGCAAGCAGATCGGTGTCCATCACCGCATCCTGGCCGTGAAGGTCGAGGACGAAGGGACGGGCATTCAGGCGTCGGCACGCGAGGCGCGCTACGATGCGCTTGTCTGGTATGCGCTGCGCAAGGAGGCGGGCGTGATCGCCACCGCCCACCATGTCGACGATCAGGCCGAGACCGTGCTGATGCGGATCGCGCGCGGATCGGGCGTGGCGGGACTGGCCGGCGTGCGCGAGCGGCGCCCGCTGAAGGATGGGGTCGACGTGATCCGGCCCTTGCTCGGCTGGCAGCGGAGCGAACTGGCGGCGATCGTCTCGGCGGCGAAGATCCAGGCGGTCGACGATCCGTCGAATCACGATCCGCGCTACGATCGCACCCGGGCGCGGCAGTTGCTGGCGCAGGGCTGGCCGGAGGCGGCGCGGTTGGCGGCGGTCAGCCGGCACATGCGCGATGCCGACGATGCGCTCGACTGGACCGCGGGTGAATTGTTCGGCCAGCGCTTCCGTGGTGGTGCTGGCAATGCGGAACTCGATACGACGGGCCTGCCGCGCGAACTGGTGCGGCGGCTGGTGATCCGGGCGATGGCGTCGGCAGCGCCGGCCAGTGGCGTTCCGCGCGGCGACGAACTGGCAAGATTGCTCGATCGTCTGGAGGCGGGGCACGTCTCGACGCTGGGCACATTGCAGATCGCGCCGGGCACGCCCTGGCGCTTTCAGAACGTAGCACCGCATCGATCAGTGTGATTACCTAAGTTCCATTGTCATTCAGGTAAGCCTTCCTACATAATAGGCGGCACGGAAGGTGGGTCTATTACATGGCGAATGAGCGTGGTCCTCAGGGTGGAAACGGCGGCGGTGGCAGCCCCTGGGTGAAGAGTCTGGTGATCTGGCTCGGCATCCTGCTGGCGATCGTGCTGTTCGTTGAGCTGTTCGTCGGGCTGGTGGCGCGCAGCTCGGGCCATCTGGTGCTGGGCAAGGCCGATGGCAGCGGGGCGCCGCTGGCG
>Ga0164294_10001197_pt1 | contig 24251 bp, 19 predicted proteins | sample GEODES005metaG_FD_111479 | JGI IMG/M metagenome (GOLD analysis project Ga0164294, IMG submission 111479) | Oligotrophic lake water microbial communities from Sparkling Lake, Wisconsin, USA - GEODES005 metaG | ecosystem: Environmental > Aquatic > Freshwater > Lake | place: USA: Sparkling Lake...
ACCGGTTCGCTACCCAGCAGGCTGGACGCATAACCGGCACCCATCAAGCGCGACGGCGTAATGGCACCCGCCGGGGCCGGTTCACGCAGCAAACGCTCGGCAATGCCCAGCCCCGCGATGACGGTAACCGTATAACCGTTGGCAACGGCGAGATGCCCGGTAATGGTACGGCCGGCGGCATCGCGCACCTCCCCCCACAAGAAACTGCGCGTGGTGGCGCGCTGTTCGTCCGTGGGGCCCGGGGGCTGCGCGTCGATCTTGCGCTTCATGAAGTTCTGCACAAACTTCAGCCGCAGCAAAGGACGAACCCAGTTCATACGCCCCAGCGCTTGTTCGCGGCCCGGCGACATCGGTAGATAGACTTCGATGTTCGGAATGCCCGTGGAGAAATAAGCGGTGCTCACATCGCCCCAAGGAATAGTGACGGCGTGCAGCGCACCCGCCCCGTCACCAAAGTCGATACGGCGCGAACGATAGGCCAACGGCACCGGCGTGATGACGCCATTGGTGCGGACGCGCCCGCCGTAACCAAAACCTTCGGCCATGGTCTTGGCCGTGCCGCGGCTGAAGCCACCACCGCCCATGAAGCCCAGCGCCAAGTGGGTAGCACCCGGCAAAGCCTCGGCCAAGGACGCGGCGAGGCAGTCAGAGGGAACCACGTCGAAGCCAACGCCTGAGCAAACCACGATACCCGCCGCACGGGCCTCGGCATCGCGCGCGTGCGCCGCTTCGAACACATCGATTTCACCGGTGATATCCAGATAGTGAGCGCGGGCCTGCAAGCAGGCTTCCACCATGGCGGCGGAAGTAGCCGAAAACGGGCCAGCGCAGTGCAATACCAGCGCCATGCCTTCGAGCGCCCCGGCCGGCACGGCCGGCGACACACCGAACACCCGCGACTCTAGGCCAAGTTCACTGGCCAACCGTTGCACCTTGGCGGCATCGCGTCCGGCGATAACGGGGCGCAGGCCACGGCGCACCGCCTCCCGCGCCATCAGTGCACCGGTATAACCGGTAGCGCCATAGATCATCCACTGCGGCAGGGAATCGTTGGACATGGCAATAGCTCTCCCGCGGCCACCGGCCGCACACTGCCGCTGAGTCTAGCCCATGCGGCGGCGGCGGCAACGACGACCGTCAACTACCGCGTTGGCGTTGACAGGGCAGCCCCGCCACATCACTAATAACGCATGCGCCGCCGTTCACTGCTCCTGCTGTCTTGCCTGTTGCTAGCTGCACCCGCAGCAGTGGAAGCTGCGCGCGCGCAGTTCATGGCCGACACGATTCAGGGGGATGGCTGGTCCGCCAGCAGCGTGGTCGCCACCTTGGTAATCGACAAACACCACCGCCCTGGGCTCGAACTGCGGGCAACGCAGGCGCTGCTACCAGGGGGGCTGGGGGCAGCCCGACGCCTGCGCTTGCAATGCCCCCAACTGTTGACGGGCCCCGGCCATTGGCGCTGCAAGCAAGCCGTGCTGCAGGCGCAGTTCCCGGTGCTTGGCGAGCAAACCCTCACCGTGGACTTCGACTATCAACCCAACGCAGCGCGCCTGACACTGACCGCTACTGGCCTTAAGGTAGCGACGGGTACCGTGGCGTTGTCGGCGACAGCGGACGGCGAGCAGTGGAAAACCAGTCTGTTAGTCGACCGCGTCGACTTGGCGCAACTGCGAACTTTGAGCAGTCCATGGGCGGCATGGGCAGCCGGCACCTGGGACGGCTCACTCTCGGCGCAACTTCAGGCCGTGGGAACAGGCAGCGAACCTAGCGCGGCCAGTGCTGCCTTCCAACTGCATCGCCTCGACTATTCCAGCGCCGACGACCTAACCGCAACGTCTGCGCTCGTGGGCGCAGGACAACTGCAATGGACCACCAGCAGCGTTGTTCACGCAGAAAGCACGCTGCCTGCGCTCGCTTTCGAATTCTCTGCTACCAGTGGCCAGCTGTACTTGGACCCCGTGTTCCTCGATACGGCCCAAACGCCTTTTGAGTTGCGTGCCGCCGGACAACTGCAAGCTACCGTCGATGGTTGGCAACTGGTAGAAACGCAGGGCGAGTTTAAGCAACCAGGGCTGCTCACCGCCACTGCCAAAGGCACCGTGGACTTCGGTTCGGGACCACTGCTGCGTAATGTCGCTGTGGAACTGGACGTGCAGGACACTGCCAAAGCATGGCCCCTGTATGCGGGGCCCTTTCTCGCCAGCACCGACTTCAAAGATTTGACCGCTACAGGCGACCTGAGTGGCCAAGTGCTGGTGCAAGCAGGCAGCCCGACGCGGGTAAACCTCGCCCTGCAAGACCTCACGTTCGCCGACCCGGCAGGTACGCTAGAACTGCGTTCGGTCAGCGGCGCCTTGCGTTGGTCCGCTGAAGGCACTGCAGAAACCGACGCCACTGCTCTGTCGTTCGCTGGCGGGCGCTTTTACGGACTACCGTTCGGAGCGACCCAACTGAACCTGCAAACGCAGGGTCGCGATGCGCGACTGCTCAAGCCGTTCACGCTACCCATCCTCGATGGCGGTCTGCAAGTTGCTACCTTCCGTGTTCGCCACGCCGGCGAATCAGGCATGTGGCTGCGTCTCGACGCAGTCATCCTGCCCATCGACATGGCGGCGCTATCGAAGGCCTTCGGCTGGCCGGTATTCGGTGGTCAGTTGGCCGGGCGCATTCCCAAAGCAGCGCTGGACGATGGCGTCCTCACACTGGGTGGCAATCTGGAGGCCCAAGTGTTTGGGGGCCAGATAACGCTGCAAAACCTGCGCCTGCAAGACGCACTGGGGCGCTTTCCCCAATTCCAAGCAGATATCACCCTGCGCGACCTCGACCTTGCCTTGGTGACCGGCACCTTCGAATTCGGCTATATCAGTGGCCGACTGGGGGGCGAAGTGAACGAACTGCAACTCTTCGATTGGCGGCCCGTGGCCTTCGATGCCCGCCTAGCCACGCCCCCAAGCTACCGTGGCGACCGCCGCATCACGCCGCGCGCGGTGCAGAACCTCTCCAGCCTCGGCGGCGGCAGCGGCGTCACCTCGGCACTTTCCGGTAGCTTCCTGCGTGTCTTCAAGGACTTCAAATACCGGCAATTGGGCATTGCCTGCCATCTCGAACAAGATGTCTGCCAGATGGGCGGCGTGGCGCCGGCTCCGGGCGGCTATTATTTGATTGAGGGCGCCGGGCTACCGCGTATCAATCTCATCGGCTCGCAAGGGCGAGTCGCCTGGAGCAAGCTGCTACGCCAACTCGAGCGCCTCGGTCAAGGTGCCGCTTTGGAAGTGAAATGAGCCATGCGGCCAGAAGCCGACCACATCAACCCATTCAGCAACGGTTCAGCCGCTGCACTGTCCAATGATCAAGAGCGCCATACCCGGCGCGCAAGGAACCCCACCATGAACACTGCCCTCTCCAGCGCGAACCGCAGCTACGGCTGCGACAACGCCCCCCGCTCGCTGCCGCGCCGCTTCGCCGCACGTCCGCTGGCCGCACTGCCCTTGCTAGCGGCACTGGCGGCACTGGCTGGGTGCATCAACATCACCATCAATTTCCCAAGCGCAGAAGTGGAACAGGCGGCCGACCGCATCATCGACCAGGTCTATGGCAAGGACGGCGCAGCGCAGCGTACCCCCGCCACTTCGACACCGGCCAACAAGCCCACTGCACTACTACTGCGAACCCTCGACCTGCTGGTGCCAACGGCAAACGCCGCCAGCGATTCCAGCGCTGCCGATTTGAACGCCTCGACCCCCGCAGTACGCGCGTTGACCGCCGCCATGGAAGCGCGGCACCCCTTGCTGGAGCGTTACTACACGAGCGGTGCCGTCGGCCTGTCAGACGACGGTCTGGTAGCGCTGCGCGAGCTGTCACTCGTGCCGCTACCGGAACGCAACGCCGTCCGCAAATTGGTCGACGACGAAAACACGGACCGTGAAACGCTCTACGCGGAAATTGCGCGCGCCAACGTCCACCCCGAGTGGCTGGCCGATATTCGCGCCACCTTCGCAGACCGCTGGGCCGCGAAGGCGAAGGCGGGTTGGTGGGTGCGCCGCGCCGGCGTCTGGACGCAGCGCTAAACCTCAGTCTAAACCTCAGTCGCGGATGCCGGTTCCGCGCTTGAGCAACACATAGGCCAACACATACAGACCGGCCACCGTCACCAGCATCAGCGCGAAGGCGGTGCCCACCGGCACGTCCGAATGGCTGTAAAAACCATAGCGGAAGGTATTCACCATATACAGCACCGGGTTGGCGTGCGAGAGATGCTGTGCCCAACCCGGCAACACGCTGATGCTGTAGAACACGCCGCCGAAATAGGTGAGCGGTGTGAGCACGAAGGTGGGAAACCAATTGATTTGGTCGAAGGTCTTCGCGAACACCGCGTTGATGAAACCACCCAAGGCGAAGGTGACGGACGTCAGCACGACGGAGGCGATGACCAGCAGCGGATGGTCTACGTGAATATGCGTGAACAGCAGCGTCACGATGGTGACGAGGCCACCCACCAGAAACCCGCGGATAAGCCCGCCGCCCACATAGCCGAGCAAGATAACCGAGGGCGGCAACGGCGAGACCAGCAACTCCTCGATGTGCTTGCCGAACTTCGCGCCGAAAAAGCTAGACACCACATTGCCGTAGGAGGTGGTAATAACCGCCTGCATGATGAGGCCCGGCGCAATGAATTCCATGTACGGAATGCCATCGAAGGCGCCCACGCGCTGCCCGATAAGCCCACCGAAAATAATGAAATAAAGCGTGGACGTCATAGCCGGGGGCACCAATGTCTGGCCCCAAATACGAACGATACGGCCATACTCGCGACGCAAGATAGTGAGGAAGCCGATGAAGGTGCGCGAGGCGCGCGATTTGCCGAGATTCATGTGGCGCTCCCGGTGGTCTCTTCCTGTCCGACCAGCCGCATGAACAATTCTTCGAGCCGATTCACCTTGTTGCGCATGGAAACGACATGCACGTCCGCGGCGGTGAGCGCTGCGAACACTGCATTTAGGTCCTGATGCTGCGTGAGCTCCACCTCAAGCGTATTGGGGTCCACCAGTTCGGCACTCGCCACCGGCAATACCGGCACGACACCCGTTAGCGGTGCGCGCAGATTCAGCACAAAAGTCTCCGAGTGCAGACGGCGCAACACATCTTGCATGCGGTCGTGCATGGCTATGCGCCCCTTGTCGATGATGGCGATATTGCGACAGAGACTTTCGGCCTCTTCCAGATAATGCGTGGTTAGGATGATGGTGGTTCCAGCCTCGTTGATTTCGCGCAGGAATTCCCACATCGAACGACGGATCTCGATATCGACACCAGCGGTCGGCTCGTCGAGGATGAGCAATCGCGGCTCGTGTACCAGTGCGCGCGCAATCATCAGCCGGCGTTTCATGCCGCCGGAAAGGCTGCGCGCCATGGCCTTACGCTTGTCCCACAACTGCAATTTGCGCAAATACTTCTCGGTACGTTCGCGCGCCAACGCCAGCGGAATACCATAGAAGCCAGCCTGATTGGCGACGATGGTCTGTGGCGACTCGAACATGTTGAAGTTGAACTCCTGCGGCACCAGACCAATGCAGGACTTGGCAGCCTCAAGGTCGTGATCGGCGTCGATACCGAACACCTTGACGCTGCCGGCCGTCTTATTCACCAGCGAGGTGACAATGCCGATGCTGGTGGTCTTGCCAGCACCGTTGGGCCCGAGCAAGGCGAAGAAATCGCCCTCCGCCACATCGAGGTCAATGCCCTTCAGGGCTTGGGTTCCGTTCTGGTAGGTCTTGGTCAGACCGCGTAGCGACAAGGCGAGCATGGGAATCCGTGGGCAAGGAGCAGGCGGGAAGGGTAGTCCTCCCCACCCTCCCCCATCAACCCATTCGCGCACCGACCGCTTCCCGCAGTAGTCGGCGCCTCGCCAAACTGGAGCGCAACCCGTCCGTGGCGAGCAATTGCCAGCCCAAGTGCCGCACGGCTTGCAAGCCCGCGGCATCGTGCCGTTCCACTGCGGCCAGCATACGGCCCCAAAACTTCGGGTGCGCCCCCCAACGGGCAAGCACGGCACCCTCCGCCGCGGCCGCGGCCGGTTCCAGCAAGGCCAGGGGCATGCCGCACCACAGGGCCTGCACGGCCGGCGTCATTCCCAAGGTAAGCGCTGCCGCCAGCCCACTGCGCTGCGCCAGATGCCATGCCAGCACTACCGAGGCCCGTACCCAGCGACCCGGTGCCAGCGGGGTCACCGTTGCGCCAGCAAGCGTGGCAAGCGCTTCACCGACGCCACCCTCCCGTGGCCCGAGCACGCTGCTCCAAAACACCGCATCGCCAAAACGCAGGTCGAACAAGGCGAACGGTGCTGCGGCCAGCGTCTCGCGTTCCGCTGGCAGCAGGCGCAGCAACCGACCCGCATGGTCCATCGACAGGCCAAATACCCTCCCATGCGCACCCGCACTGCCACCAGCGGCTGCTACCCGCGCCGTGACGCGCTCCAGAAACCCGCGGTTGGCCTCTGCCAAGGCCTGCGCCACGCCCGTAGCGCCCAACATGCCGGCCTGCCAACTAGGGCGTTCTTGGAACAGCGGCGCGGCTGCCGCCTCCTCTATAGCGGCGGCATTTAACCGCCGCACTCGACCGCGCGGCGCACTAACCGCTTCTCCCCTCACCGCCACTGCACTGCGTTCCATCTGCTCGCTCCCTTGGTGTTACTGCTCACCGGCGCCGCAGCGCCACCAGCGACGATATCCGGGGCTTTACCTGCCGCCTGATTCCGTCTAAATTAATTGGTGATAATGTACCAAATTATCAGAACGGCACCAGCCCCTCCGGGACAACAACCGCAAATCAGTGGTAATTCACCAGAAAAAGGAAACACGGGAATGCGCATCAGTGACGACCGCTACAGCCGCGACCGCCTCAAATTGGACTTGGCACTTCGCCTGCTCCGGCACGAAGCCCGCACCTGCACCATCCAGCACATCACGGGCCTCAGCGGGGACCGTATTCGCAAGCTCTATCGCGCCTATGTCATGCAGGACGCCCCGGTACGCGTGCTGCGCCACCGCGGCAAAGCGCCGCGCCAGAGCAGTTGGTTTCTGCGCAATGCCGAAGTGCGCCGGCAGGCAGCCGTGCTGGGCGGCTTGTTTGCGCTTTGCGGCTTACTAGACCCCGCCACCGATGCCACTGCCCCCACGCTGGATGCGGGGGAGCTGTTCTGCCGCGCTTACGAAACCTATCTGTACGAACATACGGAGGCCTGTATCTCCTTCGACCATGGTTGGTGTCTGCTGCTGGCCTTGCGCGGACAGCGCGGTCTGCACTTTGCGCAATGCCCGCGCTGCGAGGCACTGGGGCTCATTGACCGCAAGAAACCCGCTACGGCTACCTGCGGCTGGTGCGCTTCGCCACGCAGTCCTGGCGCCCACTGAAGACCACCTCTGTCGACCCGGCCCACGTCGCGCTATAAGGTTGCGTAGACAAGGGCCAGGTAACAGGCGTGCCATAGGGGTGGCGTACACTGGAGCCATGTCCGCCACTCCGCCCAATGTTTTTTCCGGCCCCTACGTGGACCGTCGTTCGGAGGCTCGCAAGAACGCCGCCGCAGTCGCGGCTGCCTTGGCCGACCCCGCCGCGCTGTTGGTGCCGGTGTGGGGACAACGCAGTTTGGTGCGCGCTCTGCCGGAGCCCACGGCTGTGCTGCTGTCCGTTCAGCACACCCTGCGCACCTATCTCGACGACGGGGCTCTCATCTACCTGGGCGAGTTCCGTGGCCGTGCCACGTTCGCCGCGGATTTGAATGAGCAAGCCCTCGAGGCACACACCGCGCGTCACGGCCCCACGCTGGAAGAAGCTGCCGAATTCGCCGACCTGCGTGGCGTAGGTGGCCGGTTGCCAGCCGACGAGGCGGGGTTACTCGCCTATGCCCGCGCTTTGGTCTATTGGCGTTCCAAACACCGCTTTTGTGGCGTTTGCGGCCAGCCGGCCTACCCGCGGGATGCAGGCCATGTCATGGCCTGTCGCGACGCGGCCTGCGGTCACCAGAATTTCCCGCGAATCGATCCAGCCATCATCGTGCTTATCATGGACGGCGAACGCGCTTTGCTCGGGCGACAGGCCGCCTGGCCGAAAGGCCTGTACAGCACCCTCGCTGGCTTCGTAGAGCCCGGCGAAAGTCTTGAAGACGCCGTCATGCGCGAGATGTACGAGGAAGCGGGCGTGCGCGTCACGGACATCCGTTATCACTCCTCGCAGCCTTGGCCCTTCCCCTCCTCGCTGATGCTGGGCTTCACCGCACAAGCGTTGAGCGATGACATCGCCTTAAATGATGCAGAACTCGAGCACGCACGTTGGTTCACGCGTGAGGAGATTCGCGCCGGGGTCATCGGCCTGCCACCGCCCACCTCCGTCTCGCGCCGACTCATCGAACACTGGTTGGCCGGTGAAGCGCCGCCGGCAGCAGCCCGCTGAGGCCGGACTAATGCTCGACTGGATGCTGGTGCTGCTGGGTGCCTTTGGCGCTGGCCTCATTGATGCCATGGTCGGCGGCGGCGGTCTCATTCAACTGCCGACGCTCCTTGCCACGCAGCCCGGTACGGCACCAGCCTACCTCCTCGGTACCAGCAAGTTTGCCGGGGTGTTTGGCACCTTCAGCTCTCTCTGGCGCTATGCGCACTCGGTGCGTGTGCCTTGGGCCGTAGTGATACCGGGCTGCGTAGTCGCGGCAGTTACCTCGCTCGCTGGTGCCATCACCGTCAGCCACGTGCCGCAAGCCGTGTTCCGGCCATTGGTGCCGGTGTTGCTGTCCGCGGTGCTTGCCTACACGCTAGTACGCCGTGATTTCGGCCACGCGCATCGTCCGCAAGCGCTGACTGGAGCGCGGCGCGCCACGCTCTTCGCCAGCGTCGCGGCCATCGGCTTCTACGACGGCTTCTTCGGGCCAGGCACCGGCAGTTTCCTCATGCTGCTTTACGTACGTGTGCTGGGCTACGACTTCCTGCATGCCGCTGCCAGCGCGCGCGCCGTGAATGTGGCAACGAACCTAGCGGCCTTGGCCTGGTTCCTGCCGCGCGGCGAATGGCTGCCGGTCATTGCGCTGGGCATGGCCGTCATGAACGTCACGGGGGCCCAAGTGGGCACAAGGCTAGCCCTGCGCCATGGCGCTGGCTTCGTCCGCTGGGTCTTCATCGCGGTCGTTGCCGCGCTCATCGCCAAAACCGGCTGGGACGCGCTCCACTTGCTTGGGCTCCGCTGAGGCTTGCACGCGCCGCGTCGGTCTAAGGCCGCACGACCGAAGCGCCCAGCCGCACACCGGAGAACCCGCTTCGAACCTATAATCGTCCCATGTGCCTACTCGCTTTCGGCTGGCGTCCCCGGCCCGGCCTGCGCCTTGCGCTGGTGGGCAACCGGGACGAGTTCCACGCGCGCCCCACGGCCGCGCTCCACCCTTGGCCCGAAACACCGGGCCTTTACGCTGGTCGTGACCTGCAGGCGGGTGGAACTTGGTGCGGCGTTGGCCCCGACGGACGTGTAGCCGCCCTCACGAACTTCCGCTCGCTGACGGCACCACCGGCAGGCGCTCCCTCCCGTGGTGAATTAGTCACCGGGTTCCTGCAAGGGTCCGCCCCCGCGGGAGAAGAAGCCCGCACACTGCAAGCGAAGGCGCACCGCTATGCGGGCTTCTCGCTATTGCTGGCCGACGCCAACGAGGCTTGGGTTGTCAGCAACCGCATGCCGACTGCGCGTGCGTTGGAACCCGGCGTATACGGCTTGTCGAACGCGTTGCTCGATACCCCATGGCCGAAGTTACTGCGCAGCCGCGCGGCACTACGGCAAGCGCTCGGCACCGGCGTCACCGACCCGCGCGAATTAGCGATGCTGCTCTTCGACACCACGCCGCCAACGGTGGAAGAAGCGGCAGATGAGCAGGCGATGACGACTGATGCAGCGACCGACAACGTCACCCTGCTGCAGCACTTCGAGCAACGCTATGGCGCGGCTTTCAGCAACGCCATGGCTGCGCCGTTCGTGCTCGACACGCGCTATGGCACTCGTGCCACCACCACCATCGTCGTGCCAGAAGGCGGCACCGGCGATATCCTCGAATGGCAATATGCCACTGACGGAACCCGCACGGGCGAACAACACTTCCGCTTCGAGGTGGCATGAACGGCCGGAACTCCCTGCGACTGCGCTGGTGCGCCGCGCTGGCACTGGCTGTACTGCTACAGCCGCTGACCACGTTCGCAGAAATCCGTCTCGAAGTGACGGCTGCGGAAGGCCAGCTTCCTGCCGCTGCAAAGGCCAATGTGCTGGCGTGGCTGAGCCTTTCACGCTACCGACAGCGCGACGATCTGGATAGCGCTTTGCTGTTGCGTCTGCAGGAGCGTGCCGCCCGCGAGGCACGCGCGGCGCTGCGTCCCTTCGGCTTTTACAGCGCCACCGCGGCAGCTGCAGTGCAGCTGGTGCCAAACAGCAACGGCAAGCATTGGCAAGCGCGCGTACGTGTGGTGCCTGGCAGAAGAGTCCTGTGGACGGAAAGCACAGTACAGGTCACCGGCGAAGGCAGTAGCCAGCCTTGGTTTCAGGCCGCGCTCGCAGCGCACCCCCTGCGCGCGGGCTTGCCGCTCGAACATGCTGCTTACGATGCCTTGAAGGGCGATCTGGAGCGCACGGCCGCCAACTATGGTTACCTCGACGCTCAGTTCAGCCAAGCAGAATTGCAAGTGGACCCGGCGGCAGGCACGGCACGTGCTGTCCTGCGCCTCGAGACTGGTAAGCGTTATCACTTCGGTGCCACTACGCTCCCCGCCGACTCACCGCTGGACAGCGCGCTGCTGCGGCGCTTCGTCCGCTGGCAGGAGGGCGCGCCCTTCGATGCGTCCCTACTGCTCGGCACGCAGTTCGCCCTCGACGACTCGCTGTACTTTTCCACCGTCGAAGTACTGCCTGGCGAGCGCGACCGACAGACCCTCAGCGTTCCCGTCGTGGTGCAACTGGCGCCCGGCAAGCGCCAGCGCTACGCCGCCGCCGTCGGCTATGCCACGGATACGCGCGGTCACGCCAAGCTCACGTGGGACAATCAACGTGTGAACCGGCATGGACACCGCGCCCACGCAGTCATGCAGTGGGCCAATATCGGCCGCGTGCTGGAGGGCACCTATGCACTCCCCGTGGGCGACCCCGCCTATGAAGAACTCGCGTTCCTCGCCGGGGTGTCCAACCAAGTACTGGCCGATACGGACACTCGGACTACCCGACTAAAAAGCACGCTTACGCGAGCCCGCGGTAGTTGGCAACAAGCCTGGGGAGTCAGCGCCGAACGCACCAGCACACGCTCTGGTGGTTTGCGCACTAGCGACACCTTGGTGGTTCCCTCAGTGACACTTTCGTCCGCACCGCGTGGACTGGCGCGCGCTGCAATGGGCGGCCGCAGTGGTACCAACGGTACTGTAGCCGACCTCACAGGAGAGGGCTTCCAAGCACGTCTCGATGGCAGTGCTATTGCGTTCGGTTCGCGGAGTACCTTCCTGCGTTTGTACTTGCGCGACGAATACCGGCAAGCCCTAGGCGAGAACTGGCGCTGGACTTGGCGCGGCGAACTGGGCAGTACGCTCGTCCGCAACTTCGACTCACTGCCCGCCTCTTACCGTTACTTTGCGGGCGGCGACCGCAGCGTGCGCGGCTTCGCCTTGAACGAGCTCGGGCCGCGCGACGCCGCGGGCCTCCGCACTGGCGCGAAACACCTGTTGGTGACCAGTCTCGAACTGGAGCGCAAGTTGCCACGCCAACTGGCCGTGGCCGTCTTCGTGGATGCAGGTGACGCCTTCAATACGCTGCACGGCGGCATCGCTGCCTCCGTGGGCGTTGGGCTGCGCTATCGCCTACCCGTGCTCAATCTCGGGCTTGATCTGGCGCAGGCCGTGCGCGCGCCAGGTAGCGGTACGCTACCCGGTCCGCGCATTCACCTAAATTTGTCGCCGGCGTTCTGACATGACTCCCGACAGCGACCCGTCAGCCTCCACCGAAGCTCCCACTCCAGCACAGCGCGAGGGGCGATGGCCTGGACGATGGCTGGGGCAATGGCTAGTGCGATGGCTGGGGCGATGGCTAGTGCGTGCCTTGGCACTGCTGGCGTTGTTGTTGCTAGTGCTCCTCGCCACGGTCTGGTGGTTGGCCACTCGGCCCGACGGCTTGCAACGTGCACTGGTACTGGCCGATGGAATGGGCGGTGTGCAGTTGGTTGCGACCGGCGTTAGCGGCCCGGTTGCCGGACCATTCCAAGTGGAGCGCCTAACGATTACCCATGAGCGCGTCACGGTGACTGTTGAGCATCTGCGCGGCGAACTGCGCCTCGGCGCCGCACTGTACGGCACCGTGGGTATTCAGGAACTGACGGCCACGCGGCTCGTCGTGGAACCCCATACACACCGCGAGTCCACTAACGACGCCGGGTTCCTGCCCGCTTGGCTGCGTCTGGCCTGGGACCGGTTGCAGGTGGACCAACTCGAAATCGTCGGCAACGGCGCGCCATTGGTTCTGCAGCAGTTGCACGCAGCAGGTTCGCTAAGTCGCTGGACGTTGCGAGTGGAGCCACTGTCGGCGCAGTGGCAAGACTGGACTGTGCGCGGCAAAGCGGAACTGGCAGCGGGCCAACCGATGGCCCTGCAATGGGAAGGCCAAGTGAATGGCCCGGTGCTAGCCGGTGGCCCGAACTGGTTGCTGGCAAGTACTTTCGCGGGCGAGCTGCCCACCAACGCCAAGACGAGCCGCTGGCATTTCACTGCCCGTTCAAACCGACCAGCTGGCCTGAGCGCCCAAGGCGATATAGTTTTGGGCGGTGGCGGGTGGCGCGTGGAGGGCAGCTATGCCGCCAAGGCCCTGGACCTGAAGCCATGGGGCCTCGGAGCACCGGGGCAACTCCGCGCCATGCTGCGTGGCAGCGTCGCCAGCGGTACGGATCCGGGCAGTGTCGAACTGCAATTGGCCGGGAGCATGGGCGCCACGGCGCTTGCCGCCAGCGGCCTCAGCGACCTGCAGTTGCAGGTAGACGCCAGCGGATCGGCAACGCAGTGGCAAGTCCGCAGCGCGCGCGTACAGGAGGCGAACTGGGGCAGCGTAGTGCTGGCCGGCGAAGTGCAGACGGGACCTGAGACAACCATGCCCGCAGCGAATCCGCCTGAAGCGAATGTCACTGGTACGAAGTTCCCCCGCGCGTCTTTCACGGGTGACTGGGCCCTGCCTGGCAAAGGCCGTGTGGCCCTGGTTGCCGACGCGCAATGGCCAGGCTCTGGGTCAACGCCGCCGCGCTGGCGCTTTCGGGCGAAAGGCGAGCACCTCGAACCGGCGCGCCGCGTTTTCACCGTGCTAGGCGCTGGCACCGCGCTTGGCGCTCATGCGTTTCCGCCTTTCAACTTGAACCTCGACGTCACCGGGATAGGCTTCGCCTTACCCACCCCCACCAGCGGCAGCGCTTGGGAAGTGCGCACAGCCAGCGTGGAGAGCGAAGATAGCCGCATCGAATTGCACGGTCATCTGGGGCGGCATGGCCAACTGGCAGGTCGCCTGCAAGTCAAGGACTTGTCCGACTGGCTGCCACAGCAGACCGGTAGCGTGAACGCGACCTTCCACGCCGATGAGGCTTCTCTCGCGCAGGGCCGCTTCGGCCTTGCACTCGACGCACGCGAATTGGCGCATCCCGCGTGGCCTGCGCCTCTAGACGCTTTGTCGTTGCGCCTTGTCGGCCAGTGGCAAGAAGGTGCCATGGAAGCACAGCTGCAAGCCATGCGCCTTGAGGCTGGCGGTGAGTGGCAACGCTACGGGGCAGTGCACCTGCAGCGGCCTGCTGCTTTGCGCACTACCCATGGCGCCATCGGTTGGGACAAGCTCTGCCTCGAGGCGAGCGCGCAAGCGGGACTGGGTACGCTCTGCACAGAGGGGCGTTGGGCAACACACGCGCCTTGGGAAGCGAAAGCGACACTCGAAGGTCTCGACCTCGCCCGGTGGACGCGAAACGCAACACCGACTGGCACTCAGGCCGTCGGGACACTCCAAGCTGAACTGCGCGGCACTGCTAAGGCCACCCTGTCATTTGGTACAACGCCGGAAGAGGTGATGACGGGCAAAGCCATCATCGCGGGGATTACCCACGGGCAACTGGACGTGGAGTTCATGCAGACCGAGCTGCACTGGCGAAGAGACAGCCGCGAGGGGCGCGTACCTCTGGGCCGTGCTGTGGCCAGCGCACGGCTGGCACCGGCCACGTCCACAGCGCCAACGCGCCTCGAACTGGGTGCGAGCGCCGAGGCCAAACCGGGCTTGAAGCTACAAGCGACGGCCGCGCTGCGTCCAAGCCATGAAACCGAGTGGCAGCAATGGCCGCTCGTGGGTGAAGTGAGCGGCATGGTGCCCGCACTCGACTTTCTGCCCGCCTTGTTCGAGGACTTGGACCGCGTAGCCGGCGCGGTGAACCTGCGACTCGCTATGGGTGGCACGTTGGGCAGTCCGGATTACCGCGGGCAACTGCAACTACGCAACGGCGAACTGGACGTGGTTCCCGTGAACCTGCAACTGCGGCAAGTACAAGCCATGCTGGTGCTGGCACCCGGAGAACTGCAACTCGACGGCAGCGCGCGGGCAGGCGCCGGCGAACTACGCACACAAGGCCGCCTGACCTTCGGCGGGACCGGCCCACTGACCGGCGAGATCCGCGTCAGTGGCCAGCAATTGCTGCTGGCCGATGTACCGGAAGCGCGCATCGTAGCGGCGCCGGACCTGCGCTTCACGCTGAGGGATAGCGGCTTGCAAATCGCTGGAACCGTGCAGATTCCCAGCGCGCATTTCGCGCCGCAGGATTTGACCAACGTGGTGCTTCCCAGCGCCGACGAACGCATTGCCGGCGAACGACGCAGCGCCGCCAGCGCGCTACCCACCGACACTCGCGTGCAGTTGGTGTTGGGGAACGATGTCCAGTTGAACACGTTCGGGCTCACCGGCCGCTTACAAGGCACCATCAACGCGCATGCACCGCCCGTGGGAACCACCACCGCCACCGGTGAACTTGCTGTGACTGGTGGCAAGTTCAAGGCTTACGCGCGCGAACTGGACGTGGAGAAGGGACGCTTACTGTTTGCGGGTGGCCCCTTGGCCGACCCGGGGCTTGACCTGCGCGCCTCTCGTCAATTCCCCGGCGTCAAAGCCGGCGTGCTGGTGCGCGGCACCTTGCGACGTCCCTTGGTGCGTTTCTTTTCCGACCCGACGCGTACACAGAACGAGATTGCCTCGCTGCTGGTAGTGGGGCGCTCACTGGAAGGGGTGCAAGGGAACAGTGGTGGCACCAATACCTTGGCTAGCGCCACGGCCAAAGACGCCGCGTTGCAGCAAGGCGGCGCCTTGCTGGCCGCCCAACTGGGGCGATATGTGGGACTGGATGAAGTACAACTCGAGCGCGACCAGAACGACGCCGCTTCGCTGGTGCTTGGCAAATATCTTTCGCCGCGGCTTTATGTGAGCTACGGCGTCGGCCTGACAGCTGCCTTGAGCGCCCTGAAACTGCGCTACACGCTAGGCAACCGCTGGGTCATCAAGACCGAGGCCGGTTCACGCCAGAGTGTGGATTTGGAATACACCACGGAGTATTGAGGCAGTGTTGGAAGCGCCCCTCCACGACAAGAGTCGGGAGCGAGCTTGCCCGCCTACAGGGAACCATGGTGATGTGCGAGCGAACTTGCCCGCGACGCTTCAATCTTCTACGCCTGGTGCCGGCTCAGGGGCCTCCTCGGGCTCTTCCGCTGCAGACTCCGGCGCGGCGATGCGCAACAAGCCATCCGGCAACTTCTTACGAGCTTTGACACCGCGGTCGATCATACCTTGGGCGATACCGATGGCATTGCCCTTACCGCTGGCCAACTGCTTGCGCGAATCTTCATAGCCTTCGCGCAGCGCCTCGATGCGCGCGCCGAGCTTGTCGAAATTCTCGGCAAAAAGCACGAGCTTGTCGTAGAGCTTCGCACCCGCTTCGGCAATTTCTTCAGCAAACTCTTTGCGCTTTTGTACAGTCCAGAGGCTTTCCACCAGCTTCACTACCACCATGAGATTGGTGGGCGTAACGAGCACTACGCGCCGTGAATAAGCTTCTTCGTAAAGCGCGGGCTCACGGGCCAACGCTTCCAGCAGTGCCGATTCCACTGGCACGAACATGAGTACGAAATCGACGGTCTTCAGTTCAGGCACATCGGGGTAGTTCCGCCCGGCCAGACCCTTCACGTGCGCACGCAAGCTAACGAGATGCGCCGCGAACGCTTCTTCGCGTGCGCTTTCCGTGGTGGCGTTGACGTAGTCCGTCCAAGCCTTGTTGGACACCTTGCTGTCGATGATGACCTGACGGTCTTCCGGGAGATACAGCAGGGCGTCCAGAAAACGCTGCTCGCCCTCCTCGCCCTTCACGGGCACCTGCAGTTCATATTCCTGCCCCTGCCGTAAACCGCTGCGCTCGAGGATGCCCTTCAGGATGGACTCGCCCCAGTTGCCGGTGGTCTTTACGTTCACTGTGAGCGCGCGGGTGAGGTTGCTAGCGTCTTGCGAAACCTGCTGGTTCAGCTGCGTGAGCGAAGCGATTTGTTCAGCGAGCGAGGCACGCGCCTTCGTTTCTTCCGTGTGCACCGCATCCACACGGAGGCGGAATTCACCCAAGGAGGTGCGGAACGGCGCAATGATGGCCTCGAGTTTTTCCGCATTGGTGGCGGTGAAGCGCGCGGATTTTTCCTCGAGCATTTGATTAGCGAGATTGGTGAAGCGCTCTTCCAGTTGCTGTTTTTGCTCCGCTATCCACTGCTGCTGCGTGGCGACGATTTGCTCCGCAGCCTGCAGCTTCGTGGTCAGTTCGGTGCGCGCTTGGTTCAGTTGCTGCTCGTAGGTATGGGCAGCGGTGCGGTACTGCTCGCGTTCACGCGCTGCATCCGCGAGGCGTCTTTCGAATTCTGTGGCCCGCTGGCCCTCCCCCTCGAGGCGTGCAGCCAAACCCGAACGCAGGCCTTCCGCGACCGTGGCGGCGCCCGCCGCTGCCGCGCGCACGGCATCTAGCAAGCGGCTCAAATCGTCGCGCTGGCGGAGGGTATCCGCGCGTTGCTGTTCCGCCGTGGTCTTGAGTTGGCGCTCTTGTTCCAGCGCCATGGCCGCGGCCGCCTGCCGCCGCGCCGACCACACCGCCGTACCGAGGATGCCAAGCACCAACCCCACCATAGCGGCGATGGTGGCAAACAGAAGCGTGGTTTCAGTGACTGGCATGGGGAACCTAGGGCGGGACGGTGTCCGCCAGTGTGCCGGACTCCAGGCTCATGCGGCGAGCCTCTGCCAATGGCCGGGCAAAACTTTCCGCCGGGGCTGCCTCAAGCACTAACGGCGCCCCACTACGCGGGTGCACCAAGTCCAGCCCGGTACAGGCGAGCAACATCCGGTGACCAGCGAAAGCGCTGCGCCAAAGCCGGTTATGCGCCCCCACGCCATGGGTGGTATCGCCGACGATGGGGTGCCCGAGGTGCTTTAGATGGCGGCGAATCTGGTGTGTGCGCCCGGTTTCAGGGCAGGCCTCGACCAGCGCATAGCGGCTTTCGGGGTAACGGTCCGCACGCAGCGGTAAAGCAAGGCGTTCCAACGTGCGGTACCGCGTCAGCGCCGGCTGGGGTTCTTTGGTTTCGTGCGTCAGCGGGTGGTCGATGGTGCCAGCCTCGGGCGGCCACCCCCGCACCACGGCGAGATAACGTTTGCCGATGGTGTGGGCGGCAAATTGCGCGGCCACGGCAGCCGCATCGCTACTGGAAAGCGCAAACACCAGCACGCCCGAGGTTCCCTTGTCGAGCCGATGCACCGGGTAGACGTGCCGCCCCCCCAGTTGGTCCCGCAGGAGTTGCACGGCAAACCATCGCTCCCCAGCATCCAGTCCAGTGCGGTGGACCAGCAGGCCAGACGGCTTGTGAATCGCCACTAGGGCCTCGTCTTGGTACAGCACCGGGAGGTGGGGCGGTGTCTCGTCGGCTAGTTCACCCTCTGGCAACCCCGCCGGCAGCGGCAGGTTGTCAGCCGACTGGCGGGCGCCCGCGGTGTTTTCTTCAGGGATTACTTGCATAGTTGAATAATTATGCACTAAAATCTGCATCATTATGCAATCTGATGCCCGCCGCGATACCTTGAAGCGCCTGCTGCGCGAGACGACCGTGCGTCGTCAGGCGGACCTCGTACGCCTGTTGCGCAGCGAAGGCTTCGACTGCACGCAGTCCAGCATCAGCCGCGACCTGCGCGAACTGGGCGTGGCCAAGTTTGGCGACCACTACGTGATCGCCAACGAAGGCGGCGCCGCCGTCCCTGCCAACGACGCCTTCGCGGCGCTGGCGGGCTGGGTGCGCGACGTGCTCACCGCCGGCCCTTCGCTCACGGTCGTCAAGACCAACCCCGGCGGCGCGCAAAGCGTGGCCGTGGCCATCGACAACGCGAACTGGCCCGAAGTGGTCGGGACCCTCTCCGGCGACGACACCCTCTTCGTCGCCACCGCGGGCGCCGCTGAACAACAAGCGCTCGTCTCCCGTCTTCGCTCTCTTTTCTTCAAGACCTGACCCGGTCGAGGTTTCCCATGAGTAACGCTAGCGGGGCGTCGTCCCCGATTCTTCTCGCTTTTTCCGGCGGTCTGGACACCAGCTTCTGCGTGCCCTGGCTGAAAGAGACCTATGGTCGCGAAGTAGTCACGTTTACCGTGGACACCGGTGGCCTCGACGCTGCGGCCATTGCAGTGCTGGCGGAACGTTCCAAGGCGCTGGGCGCCATCGAACACCACATCGTGGATGCGCGCGCCGAGTATTTCGACCGTGTGCTGAAGTTCCTCGTGATGGGCAACATTCGCCGTGGCCATCTGTACCCGCTGTGCGTGGGTGCAGAGCGCGTACTGCAGGCGCAGCTGGTGGCGGAATACGCCAAGCAGCTGGGCACCGGCACCATCGCCCACGGCTGCACCGCCGCCGGCAACGATCAAGTGCGCTTCGAAGTGGCGCTACGTACGCTGGCACCCGGCCTCGAAGTGCTGGCGCCCGTGCGCGACCACGCCTTCAAGCGCCCGGAACAGTTGAAGTTCTTGGAAGAGCGGCAGCTCCCGGTGCCGCCATACGGCGCTGCCTACTCCATCAACCGCGGCCTGTGGGGCATCTCTATCGGCGGCAAGGAAACGCTCACCTCGCAGGGCGCGCTGCCCGACAGCGCTTGGGTGCTAACGCGCGATGCGTTCACGAACCCGCAGCCGCCACGCAGCCTCACCATCGGCTTCACGCAAGGCATACCCTGTTCGCTTGACAGCGAAGCTTTGTCGCCAGTAGCACTCATCGAAAAGCTCGAAGCCATCGCCGCGCCATACGGCATCGGCCGTGGCATCCATCTTGGCGACACCGTCATCGGTACTAAGGGCCGCGTGGCCTTCGAAGCGCCCGTGGCCGAAGTGCTGCTGAGCGCCCACCGCGAACTGGAGAAGTTGGTGCTATTGCCGCGCCAGCAGCGCGTGAAAGACCAAGTGGCTGCGCTCTACGGCGACCTGGTGCACGAAGGCCAGCATCTCGACCCGGTGTGCCGCGACATCGAAGCCCTCATGTTATCGAGCCAGCAGCGCGTCACGGGCACGGTCACCGTCGGCCTGCGCCCCGGCAATTTATTCATTGAAGGCTATGACTCGGCCTATTCGCTGATGGCCGCCTCGAAGGGCGTCTACGGCGAAGCCGCCGGCGAATGGACTGCTGCTGATGCCCTCGGCTATTCCAAGATGCTGGCGCTGCCCGGCATGTTCCACACCCGCGCTGGAGGCAGCACGCCATGATGAAGACTGTTGTTGTCGACAAGGTTGGTTCTGTTACTCAGGCCTGCGGTCTGGGCCGCGAGCTGCGCGTCTCTACCGACAACATCCCGTGCGATGAAGGTGTGGTAGTGGTAGCCGAAGTACTGAACAACAAAAGCACCTACAACACACTCGAACTCACCTCCGGCCGCATGGCGAAGGTAGTGAAGGGCGACGTCGTGGTGGGCGCACTCGGCCATCGCAAGGCGCTGTTCGGCTATTCGGGCCACTTGCCCACCGACCTGAAGGCCGGAGACATTATCCAGATGCTGAACATCGGTGGTGTGATGGGCATATGTACCAGCGCCAACCCGGACCGCGGCAAGCCCTTCGACTGCCGCGTCCTTGGCGTAGTGCTCAGCTTCCCTTACTTGGGTGAGCGTATTGGCGTGCCCGCGCGTGCCGGTTACCAGGCGCTGGACTACAACGCCATCGTCGACACGCAGGGCGTACCGGTAGTTGCTCTGGCCGGCTCCTGCATGGAGGCAGGCAAGACTGCCGCCGCCTGCGCCATCATCTCGCGCATGCGTCATCGCGGCCTGAACGTGCACGCCTTCAAGGCTACCGGCGTTTCGCTACGGCGCGACATCATGGCGATGGAAGATGCCGGTGCCCGCAAGACCAGCATCTTCACGGACTTTGGCGTCATCACCACCACGAACAAGACGGGCCCGGCGCTGACGCGCGTGATGCTGACAGAAATGGCCAAGGGCGAGCCCGACGTCATCGTGTTCGAGCTCGGCGATGGCTTGCTCGGTGCTTATGGCGTCGAAGCTATCTTGAACGCACCGGACATCCGCGCTGTGCTCACGGGCGTGGTGCTTTCGGCAAATGATCCGGTGGCGGCGTGGGGCGGCGTAAAGCTGTTGCGCGAGAAGTTCTTGGTGGAACCATGCGCGGTCACAGGCCCCGCTACCGATAACCAAGTCGGCGTAGACATTATTCAAGACCAACTGAACGTGCCAGCCTTCAACGCGATGACATCCGGTGCGGCGCTGGCGGATTGCATCATTGACGCCGTGGGCCTGACGGCGCTGGCCAATTCGCGCACGCCGGCGGACGCGGTGGAAGTCTGAAGATGCAGCGTCCCACATTCATTCTCGGTGGCACCGGCTATGTGGCCGGTGAACTGCTGCGCCTGCTGGCAGCCCACCCCTATCTCGAACTGGGCGGCATTCTTTCGGACAGTCAGCCTGGCGAGCGCGTGGCGAAAGCCTTCCCGCATCTAGCCGCAGCCTTTCCGGAACTGACGTTCATCGATGAAGCCACGCTAACGCAGCGTCTCTGCGCTGCCGGCGACAGTGCCCTGTTCGGTGCTGCACCGCATGGAGTTTCAGCTACGCTCATCGACCGCTTGCTGACTGCCGCCAATGCCGCAGGCGCTAACCCGCGCGTCGTCGACATCTCGGCGGACTATCGCTTTAGCGATGTCGAGGCCTATGCACAGGTGTACAAGCATGCGCATACCGCTCCAGGCCGCCAAGCGCAGTTCACCTGTGCCGCGCCCGAGCACGTCGTAGAACTGCAGACGAAGCACGTCGCCCACCCGGGGTGCTTCGCTACTGCCACGCTGCTGGCCACCGTGCCGCTCGTGAAGCTGAGCATTGCCGAGCCGCAGTTGTTTGTGAGCGGCGTTACCGGCAGCACCGGCGCCGGGCGTTCGCCCACCGTCGGCACTCACCACCCGCAGCGCCACAGCGACCTCTATAGCTATAACGCACTGGGCCACCGTCATGCGCCGGAAGTAGAGGGCATCGTTGCCAATCTCACTGGAGTACGTCCGCATCTGGCGTTCGTGCCGCACTCCGGCCCATTCGCGCGTGGTATTCACCTGACTGTACAAGCCAGGCTGACCAAGCCGATGAAGACCCCCGAAGTATTGGCCGCCCTGCGCGAGTTTTATGCCGGTCAGCCGTTCGTGCGCGTGCTGGATGAAGCCCCGCGCGTGAAGGACGTAGCGACCAGTAACTACGCGCACCTCTCCGCCGCTGCCGATGGGCAGACCGTAGCGGTAATGGTCGCTATCGACAATCTGACCAAGGGCGCCGCTGGCGGCGCTGTGCAATGGATGAACCGCCTGTGTGGCTATGAGCAGACTGCAGGCCTGCTCGCTACTGCCCCTGGCTGGACCTGAGGAGGTTTCCAAAGATGAACGCCGTCGCTCAACCGTCCGCTGCCTCGAACCTCGCCCATGTGTTCGCGCAGTATCCGTTCGAAGTGGCCAGCGCGAACGATGTCTGGCTTAAAGATGCGAGCGGGCGACGGGTGTTGGATCTGTACGGCGGCCATGCGGTCGCAGCGCTGGGCTATGGTCACCCGCGTTGGCTGGCGGCGTTAGCGCAGCAAGCGCGCAGCGTCGTCTTCCAGACCAATGCCGTGCCCATGGAAATTCGTGAGCGCGCCGCGCATCGCTTGGTTAAGTTTGCCGGGCTAGAACTGGACCAAGTGTTCTTCATCAACTCTGGCGCTGAAGCGAACGAGAACGCCTTACGCTTGGCGTTCAAGCTCACTGGGCGCACTGAGGCGGTGGCGCTGGAGCAGGGCTGGCATGGCCGTACTGCCGCGGCTGGCGCCATTACTTGGGGCGCTGCCGAGAAGTGGTATGGGTTCCCCAGAACGCCCTTCGATGCGAAGTGGGTTTCGCGTAGCGATGTCGAGGCGGCCTGCGCCGGCATCACGGACAAGACCGCTGCCGTCATCGTTGAACCCGTGCAAGGCGTTGGCGGTGCCTACGCTATCGGCCAAGAGATGGCTGACGCATTGCGCCGTCGCTGCGACGAAACCGGAGCGGTTCTGATCTTCGATGAAGTGCAGAGCGGCATGGGCCGCGTCGGCCAGCCTTTCGGAGCCAGCCTCTACGGCGTGCAGCCAGATATTCTGACCGCCGCCAAGGCACTCGGCGCAGGCTTCCCGGTCTCGGCGCTGATGTATGGCGACCGCGTGCGTTCCGCCGTGAAACTGGAGGGCCTCGGTACGACGTTTGGCGGCGGCCCGATGGCCTGCGCCATCGTTGAGGCTGTGGTGGACATTCTGGAGACGGAAAACCTGCTGGCCAATGTGCGCGAGGTGTCGGACTACGTCCGCGCTACGTGTCAGGTCGGCCCGGTCACCGGCTTCCAAGGTGCTGGTTTCCTGCTCGGCCTGCGTACTACCCGTCCGGCGAAGGAAGTGCAGCAGGCCCTATTGGCCCGCAACATCCTCACAGGCACCAGCGGCGACCTGCATATCCTGCGTCTGCTGCCCCCGTTCACCTTGCGCCGCGAGCACGTCGACTTGCTCGCCAAGGCGCTGGCGGAGATTCCTGCATGAAACGTTTCCTTGATCTCGCGGACTTCACCCGCGAGGAAGTTACCGACCTGCTGGCCTTGGCCCAGCGTCTACAAGACCATCCGGAACCCCAAGCACTCGCCGGCAAGATTCTCGGGCTGGTCTTCATGAATCCGTCGCTGCGCACCCTTGCTTCCATGCAGGCCGGCATGCAGCGCCTCGGTGGCACCAGTTTTGTCATCACTCCCGGGCAAGGGACCTGGCAACTGGAAACCCGTTTAGGCGTACGTATGGATGGCGGTGCAGCAGAGCACATCCGTGAAGGCTTCCCGGTGTTGGCGTCTTACTGCGATGCGATGGGTGTCCGCGCATTCGCTGAAGGCAAAGACTTGGCGGTAGACTTGGCTGAAGCGCAGTTCACGGCGATGGCCGCGCTCATCGACAAGCCACTCATCAACCTCGAGTCGGCAGTGAACCACCCTTGCCAAGCACTGGCGGACTGGAAGACGCTGGACGACGTCGGTGTGCCGCGCGGCGGCAAGTTCGTGCTGCACTGGGTAACGCATCCGCGCGCACTGCCCCTCGCCGTGCCGGCCGCCACACTCCACATGGCTGCGCAGCGCGGCATGGAAGTGGTGGTTTGCCGCCCTGAAGGCTACGCCCTGCCCGAAGCCACCATGGCCAAGGCCCGCGCGGCGGCTGCGGCTGCGGGTGGCAACGTCACGGAAACCACGGACCGCGCTGCTGCCACCGCTGGCGCGCATGTGGTCTATGCCAAGGAATGGGGCTGCACTGCTCCCTATGGCGACGCGGCTGCCGATAGCGCGCTGCGCCAACATCTGAACGATTGGCAGGTAAGCGAGGCCAGCTTCGCGGCTGCCGCCACCAACGCCCATTTCATGCACTGCCTCCCGGTTCGGCGCAATGTTGCTGTTACCGATGAAGTGCTCGATGGCCCCCGCAGCATCGTGCTGCGCGAGGCCCATAACCGGCTCGTCGTGCAGATGGCGGTACTCCACCGCCTCCTTGCGCGTTGATTCTCTTACCCCGCCCCAAGGAATGCCGACGATGAACTTCCGTGCTGACCAGACTATTGCCGTCCGTGCCCTGCGCAGTGCTGCGCCGTACATTCGCATGTACA
>Ga0164294_10001198_pt1 | contig 24205 bp, 22 predicted proteins | sample GEODES005metaG_FD_111479 | JGI IMG/M metagenome (GOLD analysis project Ga0164294, IMG submission 111479) | Oligotrophic lake water microbial communities from Sparkling Lake, Wisconsin, USA - GEODES005 metaG | ecosystem: Environmental > Aquatic > Freshwater > Lake | place: USA: Sparkling Lake...
AAATTAAGCCACAAAACTAGGTACACTGAAAACCCAATAGAATATGTGTTACTGAAATAACGTCATTATCTCACGTGGATTGGGAAATCGTGGATCTTAAGGGTAAAAAATTCCTTGTTATAGGCGGCGCTGGATTTATTGGGAGCCATGTAGTTAGCGAACTTCTAAAGCATGACGTAAAAGAAGTTGTCGTTTTTGACAATTACGCTCGCGGTAAGTCATCAAACTTGAAAAAGCAGCTGCAGGATCCACGTTGCTCAATTTTCCCGGATGGTGGGGATATTCGAGAAGTTGATGTTTTAAACAAAGCGGTATCACAAGTTGATGGAGTTTTCCATTTAGCTGCAATGTGGTTACTTCACTGTAGGGACTACCCGCGAACTGCATTCGACGTAAACATTCAGGGGACATTTAATGTTCTTGAAGCATGTGTTAACAACAATGTAGAGCGCCTAGTTTATTCGTCCTCGGCCTCAGTCTACGGTGATGCTTTAGAGGTGCCAATGACAGAAGAGCACCCGTTTAACAATAGAAATTTTTATGGTGCAACCAAGATTGCTGGAGAGGCAATGGCTCGTGCCTTCCATGATCGGTACGGTCTTAGCTATGTTGGCCTGCGATACATGAACGTTTATGGACCGCATCAGGATCAGACAGCCGCTTACACTGGCGTAATCCCAATCATGCTCAACAAAATTGATACAAATGAAGCACCAACAATCAATGGTGACGGTACTCAGGCATACGACTTTGTGACAGTTCAAGATACAGCGAGATGCAATATTTTAGCGATGCAAGCAGAAGTTAATGATGAGTTTTACAACGTCGGGACCGGCGTGCAAACAAGCATAAAAGAGCTGTGCGATCTAATCTTGGAATTACGCAGTTCCGATCTCACGGTAACTTACAACCCTTATTCAGTTGAAGACGCGCGCCAATTTGTACAAAACAGAATCGGCTCGCCAGATAAGGCAACTAAGGATCTGAAGTTTACTTTTCAAGATTCCCTTGAAGATGGACTATTGCGCTTGATCGATTGGCGAACTAAGCCGGAGAATCAATAATGGAAAAAAGAAACATAGCGATCTCACTCCCAAGCACTGGTGAGGAGGAGTGGCAGGCAACTAAAGGTCCTCTCGAGTCAGGTTGGTTAACTCAAGGTCCTGAGGTAGCTAAGTTTGAAAACACTTTTAGCGAGATGCATCAAGTTAAGCACTCTCTTGCAACAACCAGTTGCACCACAGCAATGCACATGATGCTAGCTGCGAAAGGTATTGGCCCTGGTGACGAGGTAATTGTTCCGGCCTTTACCTGGGTATCCACAGCAAATGTTGTCGTCTATTGCGGCGCCACTCCGGTGCTAGCAGACGTTGATCCACTTACAAACAACATTAATTTTGATGACGTAGTTAGCAAAGTTACCGATAGAACAAAAGCAGTTATCGCTGTTCACTTGTTTGGACTGTGCGCCGACATTCCAAAACTTCAATCTATGTTGCCAAAACACATTCCAGTGTTTGAGGACTGCGCATGTGCTGCAGGCGCCAGCCTTCGAGGGGTTCCTGCTGGAGGACTAGGTCTTGCTGGAGCCTTTTCATTCCACCCGCGTAAATCAGTCACTACCGGTGAAGGTGGCATGCTAACGACAAACGATTCCGTCTTGGCTGAAACTGCTGATATGTTGCGAAATCACGGAGCAAGCATTTCCGAAGAAGTGCGACACAATGGAGCTCATCCCTACTTGTTACCGGACTTTAACGTCCTTGGATTTAACTATCGAATGACTGACTTGCAAGGTGCTGTTGGGAATGTGCAGCTAGCAAAGCTTGACAAATTTGTCGCGGAAAGGCAGCAATGGGCCGATTACTATCGGTCTGAGTTGACAGATATTTCTTGGCTACGACTTCCTCTGGATCCAGAAGATGGACAACATGCATGGCAATCTTTCGTTACCTTTGTGGATCCACTTGACTCACCAATGAAGCGAAACGACATTATGAGCAAACTTCAAGAATTGGGAATTTCCACTCGACCAGGAACTCATGCAGTACATATGCTTGGTTACTATGCTGCGCGCTTCAGATTTAAGCCATCAGATCTGCCTGGAGCGCAGGCTTGTAACGACCAGACCATGGCAATCCCTCTTCACAATCGAATGACAGAACAGGATTACGAGTACGTAGTTAAAGCATTGAAGAGTTTTTAGGCAAATCACATGTGTGGAATTTGTGGGGTAATTGACTTCTCTGGTGCTCCAGTTGCAGTACCAGAGCTAAAGGCAATGAGTGACGCGATCGCTCACCGGGGTCCTGATGGCGAAGGTTTTTTTACTGCAGAGAATGTTGGCTTTGGCCATAGGCGCTTAGCGATAATTGACTTATCACCAGAAGGAAAGCAGCCGCGTACAACTACTGATGGCAACCTAACCATTACATATAACGGTGAGCTTTATAACTACCGCGAACTTCGCAAAGAACTTCAGGGATTGGGTCACAGATTCCATTCGGAAACCGATACGGAAGTAATGATCTTGGCCTGGTTGCAATGGGGAACGAGTGCCGTCGAAAAATTCAATGGAATGTTTGCTTTTGCTATGTGGGACGATCGCGATAAATCGGTCCACTTAGTAAGAGACAGATATGGAATTAAGCCCCTCTACCTGGGAACCTTTGGAAGCAAAATTCTATTTGGATCTGAACAAAAAGCCATTCTGGCAAACTCGAATTCTAAAAATGTTTTAGATAAAAAAGCACTACTTGAGTACTTTACTTTCCAAAACATTTTCACTGACCGAACCTTGGTCGAGGGTATTAGTATTCTGCCAGCAGGTTGCATGCTTCGAATTGACACAAGGAATCAAGCCAATCAAAAATTAACAAGATATTGGGATTTTCACTTCTCAAGTTCAGATTCAAAGATTGATGATCGTGAATATGAAGAGGAACTCGATCGCCTCTTGCAACAGGCTGTATCTCGACAGTTAATGTCAGATGTACCGCTTGGCTCCTACCTATCAGGAGGAATGGATTCTGGAACCATCACAGCGCTGGCAACTCGTGAAATCAAAGATCTAAAGACTTTTACAGTCGGGTTTGATTTATCTTCGGCATCTGGACTTGAACTTGGGTTCGATGAACGAAGAAGAGCAGAAGCTATGTCGGCGCTCTTTAAGACCGAACAATATGAAATGGTTCTCAAGGCGGGTGATATGGAGCGCGCGCTGCCGCATGTCGCTAGGGCAATTGAGGAGCCAAGAGTCGGGCAGAGTTATCCCAATTATTATGCGGCACAACTCGCAAGTAAATTTGTAAAGGTTGTCCTTTCCGGAGCGGGTGGGGATGAACTTTTTGCCGGCTACCCTTGGCGATACTTTAGGTCTGCATCAGCAGAGTCATTTAATGAGTACATAGACGATTATTATTTGTACTGGCAAAGAATGTTGCCAAACACCGAATTAAAAAGGGTTTTTTCCCCTATTTGGCAAGATGTAGAAGATGTATGGACAAAAGACATCTTTCGAGATGTCTTTACAAATCATGCAAATGAACTTGCTACGCCTTCCGACTTCGTAAATCACTCACTCTATTTTGAAGCAAAAACTTTTTTGCATGGATTATTGGTCGTCGAGGACAAATTAAGCATGGCACATTCTCTAGAAAGTCGTGTGCCTTTCTTGGACAACGATTTAGTGGACTTTGCAATGTCTCTGCCAATTGAAATGAAGCTCAAGAATCTTAATGAAATCTCGAGAATTAATGAAAATGAAGTCAAGGAAAAAATGAGTAAATCCTCGTCAATTGAGGTGGATGGAAAGAATATTCTACGAAAGGTTATGTCGAGATATATACCTAGTAAAGTCACCGACGCCCAAAAACAAGGATTCTCGGCCCCGGATGCAAGTTGGTTTCAAGGTGAAAGCATTGAATTCGTTCAAGATGTTATCAAGAATAAGAAATCGAGTATCTACACATACTTGGATTTTGAAACCGTAAACCAATTAGTAGATGAACACATTAATGGAACAAGAAATCGAAGATTGTTAATTTGGTCCTTATTGAGTATTGACCAAACACTAAGCGACTCAAATTAGAGCGCACCTATTTCATCGCAGAAGCTCTTCCAAAAGTACCACCTCAATATTTTCAAGTGAGCCAAGAGAGCCTCTTATTTCTTCACCAAATGAAAAACTAGTTATGATCAGAACTTGTGTGGGATGCTTGAAAAAATCTTCGCGAGACTCGATTTTGTTTTGAAATCCAGGTAAATATAATTCTTGAATCAACGCATTATCATCGAAGAATCTAATCGTTATGCCTTCGGGAATGTCAACAAGAGACAGAAGATTTATAATCCTATTCGGGACCCAAATTCCGATATGATTTAAGTTTTTATTTTTCCAGTCATTAAGCTTCAGCTTGAACTTTGCCACGAGCCGATTAAGATTCTCTAAAAACTCCAGCGCATCATTGCGCGAGTTTGTTTCAAATTGAATCTTGCCCTCTAGGGGAGACTGAGTCGCAGTTGCATAGAGAGTCCCTCCGTAGCCACCGAAGCTGATCTCGCATTCAAATCCGTTGACCATAAGAACTTTACGTAGGCTTTCCGTTGTGAAGTAATGGTAATGTTCGTGAAACAATAAGGATGGGTCACCAAGATTTAGGTATGGCTCGCAGTTTGGAACACTTAGGATAAGTTTTCCATCTTTCTTCAGTCTTTTGCTTATTTCAAAGAAAGTAGAGCCAGGGTTTTCTAAGTGCTCCAAAACAGCGTACATAACAATTGCATCAAACCGTTGGCTATCATCCACTAGGTCCCTTGGGAAAAAGCCTTTAATGAAACAAAGTGACGAACTTCCAGACTCAAGCATTGATTGAGAATTGGGATCTATCCCAACGCAATTAGCGCCTTTATTGTGAAGCAGTTTGAGTAGGTACCCTTCGCCAGATCCAATTTCTAGTACTTCTTTGCCTGATATTCCGTCAGTAATGTTGTTTTCAATAAATTGTGCAAAGTCTTCTGCATAATTCTTGCCGATCCCTGACTCCGCCATATAGCCGGAAGGTTCGGAACCAAAAGCGTATGCGGCTGAGAGTATTTCCACTAGATCTGCATTCGGATACATTGAAACCAAAGTCGTATCCTCTTCGTATGTTAATGAGAAAGGAAAAAAACTAGGTGCACCAGTTAGTTGAACGTCAGGCTCTACGTTAAATGTTAAAAAGAGAGGAAGATCCCCTACGAAGTACTCAACCATCCACTTGCTGCTTTTCGTCTTTGAATTCCGAGAATGACTCAGTCAATGAGCGCAAAATTACACCGGACTTATATCCAAAGTCTGGGTGTATTTGCTCGTTTAGAAAATGCCCTCTGACAAGTATTTCAGGCTCGTTATATCCACAAATTGCCCGAAGTGAGGTAGTTCCAGAGAAGCGAGGATTGATTTCAAATACATAAACCTTTCCATTGACCAGCCTGCATTGAATATTCATAGCTGATGTTGCACCCAATCTTGCGGCAATCTCTTTGCACTGATTCGTTACACTAGGAAATCGCCCAATTTCGCCTTGACTAATTCCGCTACTAATTCCTAGATGGCTACCAAGCCCATTAGATTCGAAGTTGTTAACTATGCGAACTCTGGATCCAAGACTCGAGGTGATGTATCGGTTAACAGCAATACTGTTTAAGTAGCGGCCATGCTCGTCATGAAGCACCCCAACAGTAAACTCGCTCTCAAGATCTCCAACGTATTCCTGAGCGATTATGTCAATTCCAATACCCAGAAGCATAGATGTAATTGCACTTAGTTCAGCAACGGTTTGGCAAATGTAAACATGAGCGGAGCCGCCACTTCCTGTCGCCGGCTTCAAAACGCAGGGGAAGAAATCTATTTTAGAAATGTCATTCAATTTGTTTATGTCGACTGACCGCGGACTGTTAAAGCCATTTAAGTCAAGCCACTGCGAGAGTTTATTTTTATCCATGCACAGATCAATCACATCTGGAGGATTTAGTGGTAAGTAAATTCCGGCCTCTTGAAAACGGTCCCGATTCTGACTCAAAACCTTTAACTCTGGTTCACTTCCGTGAAAGACCGTTCCGATGTCATGAGTTTCACATATCGCCATTAATGTTTCTAAATATTTAGGATCTCCAGCTTTTGGAACGGTATAAAAAGCAGAAACCTGATCTTCGTTCGCGCAAATAGCGTTTGCATCAGTTCCAATTATGTTAAATGGAGTTTCTGCCATTCTAAGAGCCTTGAGAATCTGTTCACCATGTCCACCGCCACCAATCCCAGTGACTAGTACATTTAGATAGTTTCTGCTGTTTTTATCGATACTCATAGCAAGAGGTTATTGCATCAATGTAGCAACAACTGATTCATGAACCAGTCTCTCGTAAGTGTCAATGATTTCTAAGACAGGGATTTCAAAGCGAATTATTTCATGTGAAATTCCCGATTCAGTAACATCAATCAACGCAAAGGAACCTGAATTTCCTTTATCTCTTGGTAATCCGATGGAACCGACATTGACTAAAGTTCCCCAATCAAATCTAGAAATAAAGGGGTGATGCGTATTAGCAGTCAGTACAGTCGATGAAATCACATCATCACTCAGTTCACTATGGTCAGGTTTCCAAAGCCCCAAATCTTCACCTGGATAAATGTAACCCTTCAAAGGTTCTTGCGGCGACCCATGAGTTGCAAAAAAATAATTTCTTCCACACCTAGAAGATTCGTATGATTTAGGGAGACTAGAAATCGAAATCAGTTTTTCAGGATCGATCTCCTGCTTTATGACTTCTAACCTGTACACCTCACCACTCGCTTTACTGTATTCCAGCTCGTCAAGCAGCATCGCTTCGTGATTTCCCATGAGAAAAACAAAACAAGTCTTTATTAGGACGTCATAGCACTCAATCCCTTCAGGAAAGTACCCAAAACAATCACCAAGAAACCAAATTTCATTTGGCTTGATGCTTTCGATAACTTCAAGTGCTTTGTTTAGCGCAACGAGATTGCCATGTACATCAGAAATCACTGCGATTTTCATCTTGGTGCACCAAGACAGATTCTAACTCCATCCTCAATAGAGGTGTCTGCTGACCATCCGATCATATTTAGAGCTTTCTTTGAGGAAATTGAAGGGGCGTAAATTGCAGAATCGTTATCCGAACTAACATCGGGGGCGAGACTATATCTAAGGTTGCCAATGTCCTTAAAGATCTCGGCAAGGCGCAGAACGCTGGTGGGATTCTCTGGAACAATGTTAAAGATTTGCTTACTTTTCAAAATAGATGTTCCCGTCATTTGAACGGCCCTAGCGATGTCTGCTGCATAAGTGAAGTACTGCCTCCGCTCGGGATTAAATATGCTAACCGGTTCATTGTTTACTGTTGCATCAACTAACAACTTAAAGATGTTATTGGTGGTCATGCCGAGTCCATATGGGGATGCAATTCTCATTATGGTGGATGGAAGTCCCGTCGCGGCCATAATCAAATTTTCCGATCTAATCTTTTCTTCAGAGTATAGATTTTCGGGGTTCAAATCGGAGACTTCGTTAAGTGTTATTCCGGATACGTTGCCATACACGCTTGAGGAAGACATGTAGATCAATGAAGCTCCAAGATTTTCAGCTAATCGTAATACGTTTGCATCGATAGATGCATTGACTGAAGCAGACTCCTCATAAGATATGTGCTTGGATGGCAGAGAGGCGGCACAATGAACTATTCCATTAATCCGCTTGAGCAAAGCTATGCTCGAAGCCTCGCTTACTGCCACTTCATCGGCTAAATTCAACTTGATGGTTTGATGAAGATCCTTGGTCGAATTTGATCTAGAAATCCCTAACACTTGATTTCCAGAGGAGTGCAAGGATCCAATAACTGCAGAACCCACAAGGCCATTACTTCCAGTAACAATCAACACACCTCAAGAGTACTTTAGTAAATGATTTTTATGGCGTGTGATTGATAACCTAGTAGTAACCAATGTAACTTAAGGATTGGAATTTATAAAGCTTTGAACAAATTTGCAAAAATTTCGTCAATAAATCCAGATGAGGTATCTACTTTTAACGACAAAGTCTTCCTTACTTTTGATGTTGACTGGGCAGCGGACACGATCATTGAATACACACTTAAAATCTTGGACGACTACGATGTTCCGTCAACATGGTTTATAACGCATGAATCGCCAGTATTACAACACCTAAGAAGTGACGAGCGTATTGAGCTGGGAATTCACCCAAACTTTAATTTGCTTATGCAGGAATCAAAGATCGAACTAGATTCATCAATGAAGATTATTTCAAACATGATGAGCATTGTTCCGGAAGCGACTGCGGTAAGGTCCCATTCCTTGACCACAGGCTCTAAGCTAAAGTCAGAGTTTAAGCAAGTTGGCTTAACCCATCACTGCAACTCTTTTGTACCCTTCACAAGCGGGAACTTATCTTTTCCTTATCATGAGCAGTGTGGACTAATCGAGGTTCCTCACTCATGGGAAGACGATGTGCATTCTCATTTAAGTAATGAAAGTACTATAAGTGACTTGGCTCAAGGCAAGTATTGCGTTTTTGATTTCCATCCTGTCCACATTTTCTTAAATAGCTTTGGAAATGAAACTTATGAAGCAACCAGAAATATTCAGCAAGAGAAGAACGCAGCAGAATTATTGAAGCCATACAGGCAGGACACTTAACGAACATATGACGTATTGATGACAATATTGAATGATTTACATTTGCCTGTCATTGAGTAGCAGCAAGCAGCTTCTTTTCATAGATTAGGTCAAACTTTCACAAAAATTCTGATTATTTATAGGTAGACTTTGGAAATGAAATTCGTTGCAATTGGACGATCGCAAACCCTGGTGAAATCAATTACTCACTTGATGGATAATGGTCATGATTTGCTGGGCATAGTTACCTCTACGCCAGCTCCAGAATATCAAGATTCGTTAACAGAACTAATCAGAATATCAGAAGATAATGGGCTACCATTTCTGAAGAGCACAGACTCAACTGCGATAGTTAGTTTTATGGATGGGTTGTTAAAAACTCCGGACATTGCGGTGAGCGTAAATCACAATGCAATTTTGAAGCTGGAAGTAATTGAAAAATTCCCCTTAGGCGTGCTGAACGCTCACGGAGGCGAATTGCCTCGATACAGAGGAAATGCTTGCCAGGCCTGGGCCATTATTAATGGAGAGAATCGCATCGGACTGTGCATACATAAAATGATGCCCGATGAGCTTGATTCAGGTGACATCATTGAAAGAGACTTTTTCCCCATTGATGCAGACACGTATATCACCGAATGTATTGCCTGGATAGAAGACACTACGCCTATTCTTTTTGAACGGGCGCTGAAGAAGCTCTCCGTGGACTCTAGCTATATTCTAGAGGCCCAAAAGGACTCAAGGTTAGTGCCCATGAGGTGCTACCCAAGAACGCCAATCGACGGAAAGATTGATTGGAATTTGCCATCGATCGCAATCGACAGATTAATCAAGGCGAGTACAGATCCATTTCCTGGCGCCTACAGTTTCATTGGCAACAAAATGATCTCAATCCACAAGAGTTGTGTTGTAAATTTCGATTCATATTGTGCTGTTCCAGGTCAGATAATAGATTTCAAGAATGACTCAGTTACTGTTGCCACCGAGCAAGGTGCTATCGAAATTGCAAACTTTAGAATAGATGGTAGGCCGGTTAGCGTGAACGAGATCATCACATCAATTAGGTTGCGACTTACGAATGATCCAGTTTTGATATAATGTGCTGTGTTAAAATATTTCCCACGGCTTCAATTGAATGATATTTCTGAACGTACCGTTGGGACAGTTGTCCAATTCTAAGACGAAGGTCGGCGTCTTCTACTAGCACTCGTATTTGGTTTTCAAGTGTCACAGATGTTACTGACACAATTGGACACTCCTCAGTAAAACTAAACTCATCAAAAAATCGACGAGCCGGTCCATCGAATCCGCCCAAAACGGGAATCCCACACGCCATCGCTTCAATTGCACTCATCGCGTAGCCATCAAAATAGAGTTGATCGAAGTGAATGTCTGAGTGATTCATAAGTTGATTTTGAATCTCGGCATTTTGCAGGCCCTCAAGAAGTAGTAGGTCAACCGGCACCCCTTGAGCTTGTAAATTTTCAATGGCTTTGATTAAAACCTCAGTACCCTTAACACCTCTGTGATTTGGAGAGTGGCTAACCTTTATCCGAAAGCTGTTGGGGCGCGAATTTACGCTTCCTATCCACTTTTCCGTGTCAATCGCGAGAAGACTTGGCGAGATGTAATCCGCCCGCCCAAAACCATCGAATGTCATAGTCGAAACAGCTAAGAAAACATCTGCTTTATCTACCCAAAAATCTACTCGCTTTGCAATCTTTTTTTGCTGACGAGCATTCTGTGGATATGAAGTCTGTAATCCATGCCACCACTCTAGGTTTCTAATTCTTCGGTACACGTAGGCGTCACCACCATAGGGAATTATTATGGTACGCAGTCCGGCGAGCCTAAATATAAATGGCTCCACCCGGAAAGTCAATGCACCAAGATTAATGTGTTGCATGGCGTATCCCATTGTTGAAGTGATTACGACGTCACTTGAGCGAAGAACTTTTAGCAAGTGACTTATGAGTTGAAAGTGGTAAAAAACGTTACCAACTCTTGAGCTAAGTCGACCTAATTTAGTTTCAGTAAGAATCTCATCGAAATCAGAAGCGGATGTTATCGAATATAAATTAGTTACCGTGGAACAGGATTGGAATCCTTTGCTTTTCAAAGCTAAATTCCAATATTTGTAGTTAATTAGGGGCTCGAGCCCTAGTGAAAAACTAGGATTTTTATAATCTCGATTAGTTAGAATCCCAACGATGAAAGCATAGGATAGCAAAAGCACAAGAATAATAGGCGAAGCAAGAATAAAATTTATCTTGTAGAAATTCCTAAGAAATCTTATAAGCATTTTCAGCCAATTCTGGTGGAGTCTAGTCTTATGCCACGTACCGTGATCCCATATGGATCTACAACTTCATTAATTATTTCTAGAGAGTTTTCTGTAAACCAATGCCTTACTTCTTCTAGTGTGTGTCTACTGCATAGTGAAGGGTGATACCAGTCATAGTTTATGGCGTAGTTTTCATTCCAGGACAGTTCGTCATTCCAAAAATTCTTAAACATAAAGTTGTATATCAATCTCTGAGGCGTCCACTCACCTGATTCAATCCCTAGACAATCAATTGCGGGAACATTTATTGATGACTTAGATTCCGAAAGTGCCTTTGCGAAGCTTGTGATTTGCGTTATTGCAGACTTAACTTCGTCGAATCCCATAGAAGAGATTTGATTTCTTATATAATCGTCGGAAAACTCTCTAATTGGGGCTTTTTCCTTATAGACATATATGGCAATCTCACCAGTATTTGAAAGCTGATTAGTTAACATCTCAAATGCGAGCTTGGGGTTCTCGGTGTGGTGAAGCACTTCTTGGCAGTAGCTTAGGTCAAATAGCCCAAAGCGTTCCAGACTGTCAACTAAATCAGCCTGATATACAGTAACCCTGTCCAAATCTTGAGTGTTCTTTGCCGCAACTTCAGCGGCCACTAAATCAATGCCAACAATTTCTGCACTTTCGTTTGAATAAGAATTGAGCAGTCTAGTTACACGGCCGTTTCCGCAACCTGCATCTAAAATAGGAGTCTTTGTGGAGACCCACTCCTTGAACTCGACTGGTGAAGCGAATCCATTTCGCGTCATGATCCATCTGAAAATATCAGAAGACTCATCAGTAGTGACATCTAAGAAGTCAGATGAAAAGTTTTCCCATTTATCCTTGAAGCTCCGGGCAGTTTGTTGTTCTGTACTTTCGAAGTTCATATCCATAACAATCCCAGAAAGCAGGGTACATTTCAACTGTATTTGCTTAAGGTTGAGACTTGGCAATTATTGTGATTTTAGATATTAAGGAATTAGAGATCTGATAGCTAAGGCTTTACTAGCAATAGTCAAACTTTTATGCTTCCAATTTTGATTTTGTAGACTTTTCTACGTAGATTTACGCGATCAAAAGAAATTTCAGTCGGGTTTGGACCAGAACCAGATAGCCCCTTTCGCAGCAATGCATTTTTCGGCACTGTTATCAAAGCAAGGAGCTATGACACTCGTAAAAACCATATCGGGGGAGACGTCGATATGTACTTGACAAGGCCAGCGCGGTTGCAGGCAGTGAAGGGTGGTCTTCATTCTAAAAATTCTTGAAGTCGTCATTGCACATAAATCTTTGGAGAAGAAAAGTGCCCTCCTTTATTCCAAGAACATCGATGCCTGGAACTGTTAATTCCAAGCTGCTTCTACTAAGGTACTTTGCTAAATCAGTGATTTGTTGAATGGCTTCACTGCTTTGCTCAAGACTAAGCGACTCAATCTGATTGCGAACGAAATCATCTGCAAACTCGCGGAGAGGAGCCTTAACTTTGTAATCATAAATGGCGATCTCTCCACCGGCTTCCAAAATGTTTACTGTATTTTCTAACGACAATTTTAGGTTTTCGGTATGGTGAAGCACTTCCTGGCAGTATGCTAAGTCAAACTTTCCAAGATGCGTTAAATCATTCATCAGATCAGCTTGCTCCGTTTGAACGTTCTCGTGTTTAACTTGGTTACTAGCTGTGACTTCTGCACCTACGAGATCTATGCCAAGAATCTGAGAATCTTTTCTTGCATGCTTAGCGAGTAGTGTGGTTTCACGCCCATTTCCACATCCTGTATCAAGAATTCTCTGCCTATTTCCAAGCCAGGAAGTGAGATCATCAAAGTTATTGAGTAGATTGCGCGTTATGATCCAATTAAAGATTTCTGATCTCGGGTCAACTGTGTTCGAAATAAAACTGTTAGAAAATGTCTGCCATTTTTCATTGAAGCTAGGCTTAGTTTGGCTTGCCATATCGTCAATGTTCGCAACAGATTTAGCGCCCTAAAGTTCAATAGTGATTAAACTAAGGACTAATAGCATTGCTCTATACTCCTATTTCTGGCATGGAAGATATCATTCTTCTTATGCCCGTTCGAAGATCCAAGAAATCTCTTCCTAAAGTTGACTTGGCAGCACTTGAATCAGCTATCAAATCAAACGTTGCATCCTGGAACTCAAAAACAGGAGTCTTGTTAATTTCTTCTCCGATCAGATTGGCAATTTGTCGAATTGAATACACTTCGCCACCACCAATGTTAAGAATTCGAGAACCTGCACTTTCAATGCTGTTTTTAGTAATTTCTGCTACGTCATCTACATAGATTGGGTTTAATTTCATTCCATTTTGGCCGGCTAGAGATATCGAATCACCGTTGTATATACGTCGAACTAAATTTGGAAGAAACATGCGAGATTTTTGATTAGGCCCATACATAAAAAAGATTCGGTGGATTTCGATTTCGAAGTATGCTCTGTAGTTATTTGCAAAGATTTCAGCGGCGAGCTTAGTTCCAAAATAGTGACTTAATTTGTCTGGTGCCTCCAAGCTAGATTCAGAATTGAGACTTACTTGACCTGGTCGATAAATTCCACCAGTTGAGGCAAGAATGAACTTTGAAACATTATTTTGAAACGAGAAGTCCAGCAACTTTGCAGTTGAAGCAAGGTTAACATTGAAAACGTCAAGAGCGGCGTCAGGAAAGTCACGAAACTTCTCCGATTGAGCCAAATGAATAACGCAGTCGATGTCTTTAGGAAGTAAATCTGTGGACCATTCTGTAGCCAAGTCAATTCCAATAAACTTACAACCACTAACTTCACTGGCATTTAGGTTTCTGGATAAACCGTAAACTTTATGAACGCTTACTAGGTTGGCCATTAACTGACGGCCAAGCAATCCGCTTGCTCCAGTGACTAGTATCGTCGACATGTTTCGATCCTGATTAGTCTCGCAATCAATTTGTCCTAACCTATTGCCAAAGAAGGACGGTGTTTTAACGTAATGCTTGAATTATACCGTGAATACAACCCAAATCTCGATTTTTTTCTCATAAAACACTTGCGCTTCTCATGAGTGGCTTCTGTAACCGTTACTCAGCCAACACCGAAGGTAGTATTTGGTTCATGACAACAGACTTCACAGTTGCAGCGTATGAGAACCACCTGAGGAGCATTTCAAAAAGATTTGAATCAATTACTTTTAGCCAAATTGACGATGACTTCGAATTGGGAAATAAGTTGCTCTGGAGGCACGATGTAGACCATTCTCTTAATCGCGCGCTTGATATTGCAAGGATAGATAGAGAACATGGCATAAGTTCTACATTCTTTATTCGTGTTAGGGGAGATTTCTACAGTATATTCGAGCGGTCACAATCTGAATTGATAGCCAAAATAGGGGAGTTCGGCCATGAATTCGGTTTGCATTTCGAAATGGGACATGGTCAGTCTTCGGAAGAATAGTTTACGAACCAACTTTCCTATGACGCTGCTCTCTTAGAAAATGAAGTAGGTTTCAAAATCAGGTCATTTAGCTTTCATCAACCAACCTCTGAGCAATTGTCCTTTAAGAATCTTCGCTACGCTGACCTCGTCAATACCTATTCGCACTTCATTTACAAGAATTTCAGCTACGTGTCTGACTCAAATGGTTACTGGAGATTCGAATCTTTAGAAAATGTCTTGAAGAGTAACGTCGACAATCTTCAAGTGTTAACCCATCCAGAATGGTGGCAAAAAGACGCCATGAACCCCTATCAACGAATTGAACGATGCGTTTATGGACGTTCACAGTCAACGTTGCATTTGTACAACAGACAACTTGCTGAAGGCGGTCGCTCAAATTTAGGCTACGATGACGATGTCAAGTAACAAGGAGATGTTAACTTCAGTCGCGCGAATCATAAATGAGTTTTCGAGATATCAAATTGAATCTAAATTGTCCTCAAATTTTGACTTCGAAATTTATGACGTGTCAGTTTTTCCAAGCGGAAAAGATCACACGCTAAGCATGTGGAGTGGTAGAGAAACACCGGCCCTTCTGCAATCTGCAAATGTTAATAATCTGTTAATTTGTCGATTTGATTTATCTGACGACTTTGTTAAGCGTGGATTTCAAGTATTGGCCGTAAACAATCCCCGACAGGCGTTTGCGGTAGCAGCATCCTTGCTAGTTAATTCTTCAAATTTTGAATCACGAGTTGCTCAAGGTCTCTGTAATTCCCAAGAAAATGCTGGCAAAGACATCTATGTAGGAGTTAACTCTGTTATTCATGATTGCGTATTGCTTGGCAACTCAATATCCATTGGAGACAATGTCACAATAGGGGGCCCTGGCTTTGGTTTCGTAAACTTGCCAAACGGAAACATGCTAAGGATGCCGCATTTTGGATCAGTTGAAATTAGAGATGAAGTTGAAATTGGAAGCAATGTAACAATTGATAGGGGCACAATTGGAAGTACCATTATCGGGAAGGGCACTAAAATTGATAATTTGGTGCACGTAGCCCACAACGTTGAAGTTTGAGATCGGACGCTAATTGCCGCGTGCGCAGAAATTTCTGGAAGTTGCAAAATTGGTAATGATGTATGGATTGGCCCGGGAGTTACAATTTCAGACGGGATTACTATCGGCGATTCAGCATTTATAGCTATTGGATCTACCGTAACTAGAAATATTGACCCAAATGAACGGTTTTTAGGTGCCCACTTAGGTGAGCGATCTAACAAGTAATTCTGCAAAATGACATGAAATAGTTAAGGAAGAGACTAGTAGCTTATGCGGATGAGTTGGCAATCAAAAGATCCTAAAATGACTAACAAAAAAGTGCTTCACATTTTACATCTTTCGCTTGTAGTTGCAGGCAATGCGTCAATGCTTTCGAATGCAAAAAAACTTGGATTTGACTCGATTTCAAGTCAACTCGGCGTAAACAAATTTGGTTTTTCTGCCACATCAACTACGAAGATAATCTGATCCGGTATCAGATTCGCAGATTAGAGTTACTGTGTCTTGCAATTCGAAAATTTGATGTAATTCATTTCAATTTCGGAGCGTCATTTTCTTCAAGAAAGTAGCACCCGCCTAACGGTAGCAAGTTTAACCTTAGGCATCGTTTGCATAATTGGTGGGCAGGTGCCATAGAAATTAAAGACGTATGGCTTCAATACAAGTTAAAGAAAAAAATTATTTGTAACTTTTTAAGGAGACGATTTAAGCAGTCCGGACTTGTTGCATCCAAAGAATATAACTTTAGCGAGCAACATATACACACATGACGTTATTCTATGAGTCCTAACGTTCCGAGTTCGATCTGCCTTGCAAATTGTGGGATTAATGACTGCAGCTCCTTGAACGTTCCAATCCCAAGAATTTCCCCATCCTGCATGTAGATAACCTGATCAACGTCTCGAACAGTTGATAGTCGATGCGCAACAATTAGTACGGTAACTTTGTCTCGAAGGCTTTGAAGACTCTCAATCACTGCCCGTTCCGTCTCCGAATCCAATGCGCTAGTCGCTTCATCGAGAACTAAAAACCCTGGAGTCCGATAAAGCGCTCTCGCCAGACCAATTCTTTGCTTCTGGCCACCTGATATGCTGGTGGCGCCATCACCAAGTAGGTTTCCCAATGCGAGTTCATTTGTGGCCAAGGATGAAATTTGTGCGGCTTCTAGTGCCTCCGATACACGAACTTGTGATATAAATAATTCATCCCATTCGATTGCAACATTTGATGAAAGTGAACCGGAAATCAAATTCGTGTCCTGGGGCACGTAACTTAAGTTAGACCACGGTTCACATTTATTTCTAAAAATCTTACCCAATTGCGGCGTTAACAAGCCCAAGCAAACGTCTACAAGCGTTGTCTTTCCAGCGCCAGAAGGACCCACGACTGCGTATCGCAGACCTGTCTTTAGTTCAAGATAAACATTCCTTATAGCTTTACCTTGAGCGGTTGGATATGAATATGAAACACCTTCAAGTTTCAGAAGAGTGTTTCCCGTGGCGGCGTCAAAAGTAGGTGGATTAGTCACTTGGCTAACAGAGAATGTAGATGCTTGTGCGAGCGCAAATGTAAGTTTCGCAGTTGGTTCAGCTGAGAAAACTGACAGAATTAACCCTTGTATACGGTTCACAATAGGTAGCAACCGAAATCCAGCTGCTGCGAAAACTGTTATAGATGCAGTTGCGGCAGCCGTTCCATCTACCAGGTACGTGCTCCCAGCTACAACAAGGAAACCAACTGCAAGTACTGACTCCATAAAGTATCTAGGAACTAATGCTAGAAAAGCTGACGCAGCTCGTGCATTTGCAAGTTCCGTTCTGGAAGAATTCAGACTGGCTTCGAAAGATTTAGATTTTGAAATCGCCAACAATTTTGCAATTGAATTAGCGTCAGAAAGTTTTTGGTACGTCGAGTTGGTACTTCTAGTGACTCTCTCACCTGCTGATTTTGAGGCGACAGAGAGTATTTGGTGTTGAATTAAGGCAACAATGACGAAATAGACGAGTGCTACGGCTGCAGTTAGGGGCTGCATGAACAAAATTGCGGTCAAGATTACAAAGCCACTCACTATCTCCGTGAGTATAGTGACGATTGAAAGCATGACTCCTTGAATGAGAGAACTTGGGCCACGATCGACGCTGTTATACAAATCAACCGCAGTAACTAATTGCCTTTGGTCCCAACTCAATGACCCAATTCTGGAGTAACCCTCTGAACCTAAATGGACCTCTTGAGTTGCAAAGTGCTTTACTCCCCAATATGAAATTGCTGTAGCAAGAATGCTTCTTGCAAGAAAAAGAATGATTACAAGTGCGAGGCTTTCTCCAAATCCATCAATGTTTATTGTTGAAGTTTCACCAGATAGGACAGACAATGACAAGACGTATAGCGCGTATGCGTCGATAAATGAAAGTAAGGTAAGGCCAATTCCATATATCCAAAGAACATGTCGACCTTTTTCAGTAATGGAGCTCCACCCTTGCTTAAACAAATTCCAGATTTCCACCATGATCAAGAGTCTAGTTCAATTGAATTTAATACATTTATGGCTACTTTCTATCGATGTTTCCCGCCGCTCTCACGCTTCAATTGTGCGACGGGGTCTTTTGGATGGATCAACGCGTTGGCGTGATACCCGCGAAATTGCACAAAAAAGGGGGACTAACTAAAGAAGTAGCGGTCCGGTTAAGTAAACTGGTAAGGAAGCCTTTGTCATTTAGACCGCCCTTTGGGAGAAATCATGGCGATTGTCGTTGTTGATGTTGCACTTAAGCCTGAAATCCTGGACCCTCAAGGTAGAGCGGTGCTTGGCGCCCTTGGTCGAGTGGGCCTTTCTGGTGTAACTGATGTGCGACAAGGAAAGCAGTTTGTACTCACCATTGAAGATGATATTGACGCTGCGAAGTTAGCCCAGATCCATGAAATTGCCTTAACGCTTTTGAGCAATCCAGTCATCGAAGATTTCACGGTTCAGGTTCGCCAGTGACTCCAAGGGTTGGCGTGATCACCTTCCCTGGGTCCCTTGACGATAAAGATGCGGCTCGTGCAGTTCGAATAGCTGGTGGCGAATCCGTTGCCTTGTGGCATATGGATGCTGATCTTCATGCCGTCGATGCCGTCGTTTTACCAGGTGGTTTTTCTTACGGCGACTATTTACGTTGTGGTGCGATTGCGACGTTCGCACCGGTCATGGAAAAACTCGTTGACGCCGCAAATGGTGGATTACCTATCCTTGGAATCTGTAATGGTTTTCAGATTTTAACTGAATCACATTTGTTGCCTGGCGCATTGACACGAAATGACCATTTGCATTTTATTTGCCGGGACCAGAAACTCCGAATTGAAAACAAAAATTCGGTGTGGACGTCAGATTTTGAAATCGGCCAAGAGATTCTGATTCCACTGAAGAATGGTGAGGGGGGATACGTTGCAGATGAGAAAACTTTGGATGAACTTGAAGGTGAAGGACGGGTTATCGCGCGTTACTTGGAGATAAATCCAAATGGATCTCGACGCGATATTGCTGGCATTACAAATGAACGTGGCAATGTGGTTGGCATCATGCCTCACCCAGAACATGCTGTTGAAAACTTAACTGGGCCAACAACTGATGGTCTTGGATTCTTTACTTCACTACTGAAGTCACTGGTTAATGACGGCAAAGTCACTGTATGAGTACGGACAAGGTTTCCGATGCGATTGCCACTCCCAAGACTTCACAACCATTTGCCGAACTTGGTTTAAAGAAAGACGAATACGAATCAATTCGAGAAATTCTGGGACGTCGACCAACTTCGTCAGAATTAGCAATGTATTCAGTGATGTGGTCAGAACACTGCAGCTATAAATCTTCCAAGGTTCACCTCCGCCAGTTTGGTGACAAGGTTCCAAAGAACGATTCAATGCTGGTTGGCATTGGTGAAAACGCAGGTGTCGTAGACATTGGCCACGGCTGGGCCGTTACTTTCAAGGTTGAGTCGCACAATCATCCTTCTTACGTTGAGCCTTACCAAGGCGCTGCAACTGGAATCGGTGGCATTGTTCGCGACATTATTTCCATGGGCGCGCGCCCAGTTGCAGTTATGGATCCACTTCGATTTGGCGATCCAGAAAATCCCGACACCCGACGCGTACTAACTGGAATTGTTTCCGGTATCGGAGGCTATGGAAACTGCCTTGGATTGCCGAACATTGGTGGTGAAGTGGTTTTTGATCCGAGTTACCAAGGCAACCCGCTTGTTAACGCACTTTGTGTTGGCACCATGAAGCACAAGGACATTCATTTAGCCAAAGCAACGGGACTTGGAAACGCTGTAATTCTTTACGGTGCTCGTACTGGTGGTGATGGAATTGGTGGCGTGAGTGTTTTGGCGTCTGAAACTTTTGATGCTGATGGTCCAGCCAAGAGACCAAGCGTTCAGGTTGGCGATCCATTTATGGAAAAGCTTTTGATTGAATGCACTTTAGAAATTCTGCATGCTGGATTGGTTGAAGGCATTCAGGATTTGGGTGGGGCTGGAATCTCGTGCGCAACATCCGAACTTGCTTCAAATGGTGAAGGTGGCATGCATGTCTGGCTAGATCGCGTCCTACTGCGCGATAACACTTTATCGCCAGAAGAAATCTTGATGAGTGAATCACAGGAGCGAATGTGCGCGGTTGTTGAGCCTGCAAAGATCGATGCGTTCATGGAAGTATGTAAAAAATGGGATGTGGAAGCTGTTGTAATTGGCGAAGTTAATAACTCGGGACGCTTAACCGTGGAATGGCATGGTGAACAAATCGTTGATGTGCCACCGCGTTCAGTTGCCCACGACGGTCCGGTTTATGAGCGTCCATACGCTCGTCCGGGTTGGATGGATACTCGTAATGCAGCAGGCCCCGAGAATTTGGTTCGACCATCGAGCGCTGCCGAAGTTAAGCAAACTTGGTTAACCATGACTGGCACCCCAAACTTGGCATCTAAAAGTTGGGTTACATCCCAATTTGATCGCTACGTAATGGGTAACACCATATTGGCTCAACCCGAAGACAGCGGCATGATCCGTGTTGACGAAGAAACTGGACTTGGTGTTGCAGTTTCTACTGATTGCAATGCGCGCTTTGCTGCCCTTGATCCTTACCGCGGAGCACAACTCGCATTTGCTGAGTCTTACCGAAACGTTGCTGTTACAGGTGCAGTTCCACTCGCAGTAACAAATTGCTTGAACTTTGGTTCTCCAGAGGATCCAGCTGTGATGTGGCAGTTCGAGCGGGCTGTAACGGGACTTGCGGATGCGTGTTTAAAAATGGGAACTCCAGTAACTGGTGGCAACGTCTCTTTTTATAACCAAACTGGAACTGTTGCGATTCACCCAACTCCAGTCATTGGTGTTCTGGGAGTAATTGAAAATGTTGAACTTCGTACGCCAATGGCTTGGGCACTTGACGGGGAATTGGTTTACGTGCTGGGAACAACACGTGATGAATTAGCCGGTTCGGAATGGGCGCATGCTATTCATGCGCACCTTGGAGGTCACCCACCGATTCTTGATTTAGATTCGGAAAAGAATCTTGCGGAGATTTTGGTGGCAGGATCAGTGGAGAAATTGTTTTCGGCCGCGCATGATGTTTCCGAAGGTGGCATAGCCCAAACTATTGCCGAGATGGCAATGCGATCTGGGATTGGCGTTCGCCTAGAGGTACCAACTGGACTTGATGCCTTCACTTTCTTGTGGAGTGAGTCAGCAACTCGAGCAGTAGTGGTGGTTCCCCAGAATCGCAATGATGATTTCTTAGCTTTGTGTGACTCCAAGACATTCCCAGTTACCAAAATTGGCGAAGTTGATTTATCAAGCAAGTCAATTGAATTAGCAGCAGTATTCGGCGAGACCATCTTGCTTGACATTGCTGAACTGCGCGCAATCAGTGAAGAAACTTTGCCTCGCCTGTTTGGCTAAAACAATTCACTTAAGTCGCTTCGTTCGCCACTTGCTATGACCTGCCCACTAGACAGTGCATCGGCCCAGGTTAGTTTCTTTGTGAATAATTCCAACCAGGTTTTTGCGCTCATTTCGACAACTGCTGGCGGGGTGCCACGTCGGTGCGTGGTGCCTCCAAGGATTTGGACAGCGCGAAATGGCGGGACTCGCACTTCTACAGCTCGGCCAGGATGCTCTGTGGCGAGCCAATCCAGCGAGGTTCGCACGCCGCTGGCAACAAGTTCATCGTCGTGCAGATTGCCAAGGGCGGTCGTGGCTGCATTTATTGCATCGCCACGAGAAACTTTTGCCATGTTTCGATTATCTAGGAATCTGGCAGCGATAGAATTGTCTTGTGGCAGGTGATGGGCGACTCAATCATGAGTTGCTCCCAGGGGAAAAAGGTCCACAGGATGCCTGCGGAGTATTTGGCGTCTGGGCTCCTGGGGAAGAAGTAGCCAAACTTACGTTTTACGGACTGTATGCATTGCAACATCGCGGTCAAGAATCTGCAGGAATTGCTGTTAGTGACGGTTACAACATCACAGTATTTAAGGACATGGGATTAGTTTCTCAGGTGTTTACTGAATCGGCATTGGAATCTTTAGTCGGTTACATCGCAATAGGTCATACTCGTTACAGCACGACAGGATCTAGTTGTTGGGATAACGCTCAACCAACATTTCGGGCAACAGCAACAGGTCATTTAGCACTTTCCCATAATGGCAACATAACAAACACACACGAACTTTCCTCACGCTTGCGTGAGGTGCGAGAATCCTCCGGCGAGCTTTATCCAGACTTTGGCAACGTTGCCACAACTGACACCGACATCTTGACTGCTCTGCTTGCTGCTCATCCCGACATGACGATGGAAGCAGCAGCGATTCTGGAGCTACCAAAAGTTTCTGGCGCGTTCTCGCTGGTATTCATGGATGATCAAACTTTGTATGGCGCTCGCGACCCACAAGGTATTCGTCCGTTGGTATTGGGACGCCTTGAGCGTGGTTGGGTCATTGCATCAGAAACTGCCGCACTAGATATTGTTGGCGCAACTTTTGTGCGCGAGATTGAACCTGGCGAAATCGTTGCAATCGATGAACATGGTTTGCGCTCCAGCCGATTTGCCGAAGCTGACCCGAAGGGTTGCTTGTTTGAATTTGTTTACTTAGCCCGACCAGACACCACAATCAATGGCAATGCAGTGCACGGCGTTCGCGTTGAAGTTGGTCGACGACTTGCCAAAGAGTTCCCAGTCGATGCTGACATTGTGATTCCAGTTCCAGAGTCTGGCACACCAGCTGCAGTTGGTTACGCCCAAGCTAGTGGTATTCCATTTGCGCAAGGTTTTGTTAAGAATGCTTATGTTGGCCGCACTTTTATTCAGCCCAGCCAAACTATTCGCCAGCTAGGTATTCGTTTGAAACTTAATCCACTTCGCGAGGTTATTGAAGGAAAGCGGATAGTAGTTGTGGATGATTCGATTGTTCGCGGTAATACCCAGCGCGCAATCGTAAAGATGTTGCGTGAAGTTGGAGCGAAGGAAGTTCACGTTCGTATATCTAGTCCGCCGGTGCAATGGCCGTGTTTCTATGGCATTGACTTTGCAACTCGCGCTGAGTTAATTGCAAATGGATTAACTATTGACGAAATCCGTCAGTCAATTGGTGCGGATTCACTTTCGTTTATTTCCCTCGATGCCTTGATTGAATCCACCAATGTGGCAAAGGATCGATTGTGTCGGGCGTGCTTTGATGGCGTCTATCCAGTTGAACTTCCGGATGAGGCCAAGCTAGGCAAGCATGTGCTAGAAGGATTTGGTATTGCGCAAGATGGCATGACTGCAATTGATGAAGTGGTTCGCCGACCTTGAGCGATAAGCCAGGTGCGCCAGCGTCTTACGCAGATGCTGGAGTTGATACCCAAGCAGGCGAGCGGGCTGTTGATTTGATGCGCGCTGCTATTGCCGGAGCGACTCGGTCAGAGGTGGTTGGCGACTTTGGCGGCTTTGCCGGGCTATTTGATGTCAGCGCATTTAAAACAATGACCAAGCCGCTTCTTGCCACTTCAACTGATGGTGTTGGTACAAAAATCGATGTGGCTCGTCGGATGGATATTCACGACACAGTTGGCATTGATCTTGTGGCCATGGTGGTCGATGATTTGGTGGTTTGCGGCGCGCAGCCGTTATTCATGACTGACTACATCGCTGTTGGCAAAGTTCACCCAGAGCGAGTGGCAGCAATTGTTACTGGAATTGCCAAAGGTTGCCAGATTGCAGGATGCGCTTTAGTCGGCGGCGAAACTGCCGAGCATCCTGGGCTGCTTGGTGTTGATGACTATGACATTGCCGGTGCTGGCACTGGAATCGTGGACGCAGTAAATTTGCTTGGCCCAGATCGCGTAGTTGCGGGCGATGCAGCAATCGCGATTGGTTCAAGCGGGCTTCACTCAAATGGCTTTTCGCTTGCTCGTCACGTAGCTTTCAACATTGCAGGCCTTGATGTCCACGATCATATTTCTGAATTTGGTAGCACCCTTGGCGAAGAATTACTTGAGCCAACGAAGATTTATGCCAAAGACATCTTGAATTTGATAAGTGCGATCGAAGTCCATTCGATTTCTCACATTACTGGCGGTGGCATTGCAGCAAACGTTGCGCGGGTTCTACCAAGTGATTTAGCTCTTGATTTGGATCGCTCAACTTGGACTCCGCAAGCAATATTTAGTTGGCTGCA
>Ga0164294_10001199_pt1 | contig 24195 bp, 17 predicted proteins | sample GEODES005metaG_FD_111479 | JGI IMG/M metagenome (GOLD analysis project Ga0164294, IMG submission 111479) | Oligotrophic lake water microbial communities from Sparkling Lake, Wisconsin, USA - GEODES005 metaG | ecosystem: Environmental > Aquatic > Freshwater > Lake | place: USA: Sparkling Lake...
CCATTTACCCTTCTCGTATTCGAGCCCTCGCTGAACAAGCAATAGCTTTAAATCTGATCCGTCAAAGCCAAAAATGATACAATCAAGGGCAACTAAGATGCGGGTTTGTTTGTGATACATCACCATATATAGAGCTTCGATTTTATTTTTAAAATATCTAAGGAATATCAAATATCCGGTAACTATTGCGTTTGATAAAAAAAATAATAAGTATTTTATTTACAATTAATAATTTTTTTCATTACATTCAATCAGCGAAACTCTCTGGGACTAAAAAAGTCTACATTGTTTTTACTATCGACATTGATATTATTAACTAACCAAAACTTGTGAAAAAAATAATAAGTGTTTTATTTACAATTAATATTTTTTATTATTTTTTAACAACGAAACTCAATATGGACAAGAGTCTACATTGTTTTGACGACGGGCATTATTATTAAATAACCAAAACTGCTAAAATATGAGAATACATTAAAACTAATTTATGAGGGGCATAAATAAAGCCGGCAACGTGAAGCATTGCCAGCTTACTGAAACCCCTTAGACATAGGTAATTTTGTTCGAATCATCTTTAATAATTCAAAAATTATGAAAAAAAAGCAACATTCTGCTACATTACTGCTTGCAATGAGAATAACTTTCCTACAACTAACACTAGCCTTTATTTTTTGCGGCTCTTTGTTTGCCAATACCTACAACGGTCAGGAAAATCTCGACAAGAAAGTTTTTGCAGCAACGGTTTCGGGTATAATCACCGACGAAAAAGGTGTGCCGCTGGTTGGCGCAACCATTTCTGTAAAAGGCAAAATCAATTTGGTTACCACTACCAATAATGCAGGCCGTTTTAAACTGGACATCGGCGCAAACAGTGCGTTACTGATTATCAGCTATACCGGTTTTATTACACAGCAAGTAAGTGTAAAAGCCGATCAATCGGTTTCGATTTCGCTGGTTAGTACCGATACAAGCCTTGATGATGTAATAGTAACCGGTTATTCCAGGCAGTCTAAAAGAAATGTTACCGGTGCAGTTTCCACGGTATCATCCAATGTAGTGGCACAAACACCCGTGACCGATGTTGGTTCTGTATTGCAGGGTCGTGTGGCCGGCGTAAGTGTTGATGAGCAGGGCGGGCCAGGCGCAACCTCGGTTGTTCGTATACGTGGTTTTGGCAGCAATGGCAACAATGATGTTTTGTACGTAATAGATGGTGTGCAGGTGCGAGGTGGCAGCAACCTCGTTAACCCCAATGATATAGAAACTATTACGGTGTTAAAAGATCCTTCCAACACGGCATTATATGGTGCACAGGGTGGTAATGGTGTGATAGTTATTACCACCAAAATGGGTAAAAAAGCTGCGGCGCCAAAATTAGAATACAATACTTATGGTTCTTTTGAAACACCAACAAAATATCCTAAAAGCCTTATCCCGCAGCAATATGCTAACGCATACTGGGGGTACTTGAAAAATTCTAACCTAGCATTAAGCAACCTGTTTTATGGTTCGGGAGCTACACCGGTATTACCCGATTATATCATCGAAAGAAAAGGCTTACCCGTTTTAACCGCTGCTGAAGGAAGCGCTGCAGTTAATCCTGCATTATATAATTTATCTACTTACCGTATTTTAAAAACCAATAAGGATGGTACCGATTGGTTCGGCGCTTTACTCGACCAAAGCTTTAGCCATAATCAACAGTTAACATTAAGTGGTGCTACAGATAAAAGCAGTTATTCATTGGGGATGGGTTATTTAAATAACGAAGGCACTTTATTGGGCACTTATTTTACTCGTTATTCTATAAGGGTAAATACAGAGTTCAAACCTGTTAAGTGGTTAAAGATCGGGGAGAATATGCAGTTCTCTTATACACAGGGCGCAGGCGTAAGCAATGGTAATCATAACCCCCAGGGATTGATAGCTGATCTTTATCGACGCAGCCCATTGATCCCAATTTATGATATTACCGGTAACTACTCAGGCCCTAAAGATTTTGCAGATACCAAAGCTTTACATCCTGGTGGCAATAACCCGGTGCTTGGTCAAAACACAGGCCGAGATAACAGCAAAGGATATAATGCTGGTGTTATTGGTTCGGCTTATGTTGATATTGAGCCAATGAAAAATTTGATCTTCGAAACTAAAGTAGGCGTGCAGTTTTATCCATACAGCTATCGTTTCTTTATAGATACTTTTCCGCAAAATGTTTATTCTGCCCCTTATAATCAATTTACCGAAGGGGGTGGTTATAGTACTGACTTAAGATGGACCAATAAAGTTTCTTACGACATCAAATTTAAAAATATTCACAGTATAAGCGCTTTTGCAGCTTACGAAGCAAGCAAAGCAACTTCAAGAAGCAACCAAGGAACAGTAACCAATTTATTGTACAATACACAAGGTTATCTTAATTTAAGTAACGGTGCTTTTAATCCTGTTGCACCAATGTTGGGCAGCAACGGCTCCGAAAATTCTACTTCTGTTTTTGGTAATATCAATTACATATTAATGGATAAATACCTTTTCAGCTTTGTTGCAAGAAGAGATGGCTCTTCAAAATTTGGTCCTTTAAGTCGCTATGGAAATTTCTACTCTTACAGCGGTGGATGGAGAATAAGCAAAGAAAAATTCATGCAACGATATACTTGGCTTAGCGATCTTAAGTTAAGGGCTGCATATGGCGAAAATGGCAACAATGCTATTCCTGCAGATCTTTATGAAGACAGGTATACCACTAATGGTTATGTAAATTACAGCAGCTATGATTTAAATGGCACCAACAACTCTGCATTTACCGGCGCCGGTTTATACCAGTTGGGCAATCCAAAAATTCATTGGGAAACCAATAAGACCACCAACATTGGTTTTGATGCATCAATGTTTCAGAATAAATTCTCCGTTGCTTTCAGCTGGTTTAACAGGGTAACTAAAGATTTACTTGCGGTGCCACCTGTAACTGGTTTACGTGGCGATGCACTGGCCCCTTATGAAAATATCATGCAGTTCTCAAATAAAGGTATTGAGCTAGAACTGGGTTACCGCAATAGTTTTGGAAAGCTTAGCTATGATATGAATTTTAACATAGCTACTTATAGAAACAATGTGGACTATATCAGCAGTGATCCAGCTGCGCACATTAACGGAAATTCTTATGCGCCGACACATTTTGCATTAACCCGCAGTATTGTAGGTATGCCTGTATCAAGCTTCTTTGGTTTTATACAGGATGGCATTTTTCAATCTGCAGATGATTATACCAAAAATGGTGTTAAACATAATGGCCTAACAGCGGCTACTGCAGCAGGCCACTTTAAATTCAGAGATATTAATAGCGATAAAAAGATCAATGATGATGATCGCACATTTATTGGCAATCCTCATCCAAAATTCAGCTATGGTTATAATTTGAATTTGAACTACAATAATTTTGATATGGGCATATTTTTACAAGGCGTTTCTGGTAATAAAATATTTAATTACTGGAGGGTGAACTCAGTATTTCCCGGCGCAACGGGTGAAGGTTCAGATGATACCTGGAGCCCAACTAATACCGGTGCAAAACTGCCCATATGGAACAGCACCACATCTGATGATATAAAACCGTCCAGCTTTTTTGTTGAAGATGGGTCATACTTAAGATTAAAAAGTTTACAGTTTGGCTATACTTTCCATGCAACAAAAGCCTTCAGTAAAATGAGGGTTTACATACAAGGTTTTAACCTTGCCACCTTTACTAAATACACCGGCATCGATCCTGAAATAAGCATTGGCAATGCTACCAACTACGGTGTTGATTTTGGCGGTAATTATCCTATTTCAAGAAAGATAGTATTTGGATTAAACTTTGGGTTATAAAAAATATTTTAAAACAGTGGATGATTATCTTAAAAATTTCATCCGACCTAATTAAAAAAAAATACACAGATGAAAAAAATATCAATTATCATGTTGTCTTTGGTAGCTATAACCACAGGATGTAAAAAAGATTTTTTGGATGTACCATCTTCAACCGGTATTACTTTAAAAGAACTTTCCAATAAAGCAGGCGTGGAGCAATTGCTGGTTGGCGCTTATCATAATGTAACGGGATTAACAGTAAAATCAGGCTGGTGGAGTACGTCGGGCACCAATTGGGTGTACGGTGATATTACCTCTGGTGATGCATATAGGGGTGGTACAAATAATCCTGACGATGGGTTAACTATCGAACATTTTCAAACCCAGCCATCCACAGCTTACCTCTCTGATAAATGGCGTACAGTATATGATGGCGTTGCCCGTTGTAATAAAACAATACTGGCAGCTAATGCAGCTAAGGATATGACTATTGCTGAGAAAACTGCGGCAATTGCAGAAGCAAGATTTCTAAGAGGCCACTTTCATTTTGAAGCAAAAAAAATGTGGGGCAAAGTACCTTTTATAGATGAAACAGTTATTGATTTTAAAGTATCTAACCAATCAGATATCTGGCCATTGATAGAAAAAGATTTTCAGTTTGCTTTTGATAATTTACCTGCCGTTCAGAAATATAAAGGACAGGGAAATAAATGGGCCGCCGTCTGTTACCTTGCCAAGGCTTATATGTTTGAGAAAAAGTTTACAGAAGCAAAAGCTCTGTTGAACACTATTATTCCTGCTGCTTATGGTGGTGGAGGCGCAGGTGTAAATGCACAGGGTAAAGCTTATGCACTGATGACAAATTTTGATGACAACTTTAATCCGTCATTAGAAAATAGTGCAGAGCATGTTTTTCAAATTCAGTTCTCTGCCAATGACGGTGCCAATGGCGGTAACTCAAACATTGGTGAAATTGCCAACACGCCTACATTTTATCCTGTAACAAGTTATTATCAAAGCTGGAAACAACCTTCTTATAATTTAGTTAATGCTTACAAAACAGATGCATCTGGCTTACCCTTACTGGATAATTTTAACGCCGTTAACATGACCAATGATGCCAATGTAAAAGGATGGGAATATTATACAGCGTATAGTGGTGAAGTAGATCCGCGTTTGGACTGGACAGTAGGAAGAAGGGCAGTGCCTTATTTAGATTGGACAACACCATCTTATTATAGTGGTTATGGTAGCAATCCTGGCAGCGATCCTGATTATGGCTGGATCAATGACAGAGCTTTTGGCGGTCCTTATATTCCAGTAAAAAATAATTTCAGGTACGATAACGGAAAATTTGGTAAGTACAGCGAAAATTATGCACAGTATTATATGCTCACCAGCGGAGTAAATGTGTCCATCATCCGCTTTGCAGATGTATTGCTTTGGGCAGCCGAATGTGAAATAGAAACAGGTTCTGTAGACAAAGCAAGAACATTTGTTAACTATGTGCGCAACCGTGCAAAAACCGGTCGCAAGGTAGAAGTTACTTATGATGATATTGGCGGCTATGCTGCTTCTGCCAATTACAGTATTGGATTATATAGCGCACCATGGACTGACCAGGCAACTGCACGTAAAGCTGTTCGCTTTGAAAGAAGATTGGAATTGGCTTTGGAAGGACAACGCTTTTTTGATTTGGTACGCTGGGGTATTGCTGGTGATTATATCAACACTTATTTGCAAACAGAAAAAATAAGGCTGCCTCAAAATCTTACGGGAGTAAGTTTTGTTGTTAACAAAAATGAATACTTTCCCATACCTCAAATAGAGATTGACCTCAATTCCAATTTGAAACAAAACCCAGGGTATTAAATTAAAAAATTATAAAGACCGGTTTAAAACTGGTCTTTATAATTTAAATTTGACTTTAAAAATAAAAAACGTGTTTCCAACTGTTTTTATTTATTTAGGCTTTTTATTGAGCAGCATTTTTATTCCCTGCCAGGCAGGAGTCAATAAAAGTATTAATACCGCTACTCCTATACAAACTGCTTATTATATCAGCAATGATGGAGATGATAATAACAACGGTAGTAATGAGTATCCCTTGAAAACTTTTAAGAAGGTTTCTATACTAACGCTTAATGCAGGTGACTCTATTTTACTGAAAGGCGGACAAATATTTAACGGTACACTAGCCATTAATTGTAATACCAATGGCACTGCACAAAAACTTGTAGTAATTACATCTTATGGTATTGGCATCGCCACCATTAACAGTACTAACGAAAAAGGCTTAGTCATCAACAACAGTAGTTATGTGATTATACAAAATATAAAATTGCTTGGTGCTGGCCGCAAAAATGGCAATACCACTAGCGGCATTGATATTGCTTATTGTAAAAACATCGCAATAGATAACATTGATGTTAGCGGTTATCAAAAATCCGGTTTGCTAATTCGTAATTGCAGTAACATGATTGTAACAAATGTGATGGCGCATGATAACGGATCTGCAGGTATATCAGTAGGGGGTGAAAAGTTTTTAAAGACGGATTGCAGGAATATTGACATCCGTTATTGCAGGGCAGAAAACAATCCGGGCGACCCAACAAATAAAGACAACCATAGCGGTAGCGGTATTGTCATCGGTCAATGTACCAATGCAAAAATTTCGTATTGTACTGCTACCAATAATGGTTGGGATATGCCCCGCATTGGCAATGGCCCTGTGGGTATATGGGCATGGGAATCGGATAGTATTATGATAGAACATTGCTTGTCTTATGAAAATAGGACTTCCGTTGGTGGACAAGATGGTGGCGGTTTTGATTTTGACGGGGGTATTACTAATTCTGTTATACAATATTGTTTGTCTTACGACAACCAGGGCAGTGGTATCGGCTTATTTCAATACAACAATGCCAGCCCCTGGGAAAATAATATTATCCGCTATAACATCAGTATTAATGATGGCAATGTATCTGACGCTAAAGCTGGTATTTATATCTGGAACCAAAGCCCCAGCAATAATTTAAAAAATTGCGCAATTTATAATAATACCATCTATAATAATAACAATGCAGCACTCAGTTATTCAACTATTACCAATAATGAAAACATTGTTTTTTACAATAATATTTTAGTGGGCAATAAAGAAATTATTTTAGGTAAAGATTCTGTAAGCAAGTACTATGGTAATTGCTGGTATAGTTTGACCAATGGGTTTAATGTAAATGGTATTGCCAATTTTGATACCTGGCGAAATCAATACAAACAGGAAGTATGGAATAGCAAAAAAGTTGGCTTAAATGTAGATCCGGTCTTTACCAACATCAACCTACTTAATATAACTGATGCAAAAACGATGTTAAATTTTTTAGATGCTAAACCCAATAACAAAAATTTACTAAATAGTGGTATTGACTTGTTGCAACAGTTTAATATAAATGCAGGCGATAAAGATTTTAATGGTAATGCAGCGCAGGCTAAAAGTATTGGCTCAAGTTTTTAAAGCATAAAAAATATTGAATGAAACCAAAAGACAGAATATTATTTGAATTATCACTAATAAATGTCGACATGGGTAAATCTATAATCAGTAAAATAGATTTTATACTAGAATCTAACAGTTTTAAAAATGTATAATTAGCAGCCATGAAACTGAAAAAATATTGTTTATTGTTTTTGCTAGTCACCAGCCTGCATACTTTGGGCCAGGTAAATATTCCTCCAATGCTCAATAAAAGTATTTGGAAGGATACTGAAGGAAATCCTATCAATGCACATGGTGGCGGAATGCTTTTGCACAACGGCATTTACTATTGGTTTGGAGAAATTAAAAAAGGGAAGACCTGGTTAGTGCCTGGCCAGCAATGGGAAGATTACCGTGTGCCTGCCGGTGGAATAAGTTGTTATTCTTCCAAAAACCTGATGCAATGGAAATATGAAGGCGTGACGATGCCATCAATAATTGGACAACCTGAACATGACCTTGATACCAGTAAAGTTGTTGAACGCCCAAAAGTGATCTATAATAAGAAAACTAAAAAGTTTGTGATGTGGATGCATGTTGATTCCAATGATTATGGTTACGCTCAATCCGGCGTTGCTATAAGCGATAAACCTCAGGGCCCATACAAATACCTGGGCAGCGTAAAACCCAATGGCCATGAGAGTCGCGATATGACCTTGTATAAAGATGATGACGATAAAGCATATCTAATTTATTCATCAGAATCAAACTCAATAATGCATGTTTGTTTATTGAATGATGATTATTTATCTCCAACATCAACTTACACACGTATAACTTCTGCACACAATAGGGAAGCGCCAGCTGTTTTTAAATACAATAAAAAATATTACCTCATCACTTCTGATTGTACGGGCTGGTCTCCCAACCCGGCTACTTATGCAATGGCAGACAGTTTATTAGGTGAGTGGACGCAAATGGGCAATCCCTGTGAAGGTAAAAGCGCCGATAGCACATTTGGTGCACAAAGCACTTATATAATTCCTGTTACCGGTCAACAAAATACTTTTCTTTTTATGTCTGATGTATGGAATAAAATAAACCTGCAGGATTCAAGATATATCTGGTTGCCAATTAAAATGGTGGCAAACAAACCTATAATAAAATGGATTCCATGATACCAAGTACAAAATATCTTCTTATAATAGCTTTAGTATTTTTACAACTTACCAATGCTTTTGTAAGTAATGCACAAAAAGTTTTCTTTACATCAACTATTGTAAATCGTGTGGCGGTAAGTGAAAAATACACATATAATGTTGCCGTTATAGATTCTTCCGAAAAAACAATACAATTCTCCTGCCTCAATCTCCCTTCATGGCTATCTTTCGATACAAAAAATAATATTTTATCAGGCATAGCAAAAAAAACGGGGCAATACGCCATACAAATAACTGCATCAAACGGTGATACTACCCTTCATCAAAATTTTATGCTTACTGTTTTTAATAAACAAACGATGAATATTTTACCATTGGGAAATTCACTTACCAATGGGACAAACGTTTATAATAGTTACAGGAGATATCTATGGCAAATGTTGCACAAAGAAAATTATAATTTTGATTTTATAGGGTCGTGGGATAAATACGACATGGGTGGCCATATATCCAATGCAGATTTTGATATGGATCATGATGGTCACTCCGGCTGGAAGGCGGGTGATTTATTAAACCAGCCTGACTGGGATAAGCAAAGAGGAAATATTAGAGACTGGCTGCTAACTTACACACCCGATATTGCACTGCTGGAATTTGGCACCAATGAAGTATTTCAATGTGTTACCAATAGGGATGCAATAAATAATATTGATACGGTCATTCAATTATTAAGAGATAAAAATAAATCAGTAAAAATATTTCTGGCGCAAATCCCACCGCTTGGTGCTGCATGGGCTGATAAAAAATTATGCAATAATGATATTGAATACGCAAAAGCTGTAATAGAATTTAACAAAGCCATCCTCCAGTATGGCAAAGCAAAAAGTTCCACTGCTTCACCCATTATTATAGTTGATCAGTTTACAGGTGTAAATCCTGCTGTTGATATGTACGATGATATACATCCCAATACCATTGGTGAAAAAAATATGGCGGGAAAATGGTTTGCTGCTATAAAAAAACATTTAAGAAAAATGTGATGATATGAAAAACTTTCTGATCTTAAGTTTAGTTGTTATTTGCATTTCCTGTAGTATGAAAAACTTACCTCTGGCATCTATCGTTCCGCCTGTTACAAAAACCATTGGCATAGCTATAGATGCCAAAAATATTATCCGAAACCTTACAGGAGTTGAGGTTGGCATTAACCTTAATTACCTGATGGATGATGCTGTATTGCCTGGACAAACTTTTGCCACTACAATCTACGCTATAAACAAAATGGGGAGTAAGTTTTTGAGGTATCCGGGAGGTGAGAAATCAGACAATTATCTGTTTGCTAAGTCACCTTACACCCTCGCATCACCCTATGCGGCATTTTGTGATTACCCAGCCACAGATATCCGTTTTTTTAATTCCGACTTATCTGCAAAAACTGCCGTACTTGATTTTGATGAATATATGGAGGTATGCAGGAAGACAGGCGCTACACCTCTTGTTGTTGTTGCTTACGATGCCATGTACAGCACTAGTACATGCGGTACAATACCTACTAGGGCAGAGTTGCTAGCCAATGCAAAAGAATGGGTGCGATATGCCAATATAGTAAAGGGCTATCACATTAAACATTGGATGATTGGCAATGAAAGCTGGAACTCAACCGACAATCAAGGCAAGGTAACTCCTGCAAACTATGCCATAGACATAGCTGCATTTGCAGATACTATGCGAACCATTGATCCAAGTATTAAAATTATAGCCAATGGTAAAAGTGAATGGTGGCAAACACTGTTGCAAAGCAATGCGGTTTCAAAAATTGATTTTTTGGCTGCTAGCAATTACCTGCCTGATGGCTTTACAGGTTACGATTATTTTCGCAGTTTTACCGGAGATTTGAATAGTGAAATTACTGCTGCTGTTTCAGCCATTAATAACTTTGCCATTGCTTCCGATAAACAACGCATTGGAGTAATAATTAGTGAATACAATGCTATAGATTTTTATAATAGGGGATGGAAAAACATAAATAATATGGGACATGCCCTTGCAAATTTTCAAATGTTGGGGGATGCCTTGCTACAACCAAAACTTTTTGCAAGCTGTCTTTGGAATACACGTTGGATAACCAACTTAGAAAAGCCTGATATTTTGTATGATGCCATAAATGCCAATGGTGAACCAAATGCTATTGGCAAAGGGTTAGCTATTTTTGGAAATAACCTTTTAAATAATATGGTAGTAGCTACGAGTGAAAATCAATTAATCAGCCCCTATGTTACTTGTAATATAGCAACCGCAAAAATGAATATTTTTCTCGTCAATAAAGATAAAGTTCCTCAGCCAGTAAGTGTCAGCATTTTAAACTACAGTAATACCAATGGGGAAGTTTGGGTTTTAAAAGGAACAGGGGATACGGATACGAATCCATTATGGACAAAACTTAGTGATATTACAGTGACGAATAATGCCGTTTCTTTGAACTTAGATGCTGTATCAATCACCATGTTAAAGTTTAACTAGAATACTAAATACAAAATAGAACATCAATATGAAAAAAAATGCTTTTGTACTTATTGTATGGTTACTGTTTTATAATATCGCAATAGCACAAGTTCAGGATAATAACCTGATTAATTTTGATGAGAATTGGCATTTTTACAAAGGTGCTTATTATGGTGCCCAAAATCCACTACTAGATGATTCAAAATGGCGCTTAATAGATGTGCCACATGATTGGAGTATTGAAGATTTACCAGGAACAAATTCACCATTTCAGTCAAATGCTACGAGTCAGGTTAGCGGAGGTTTTACTGTAGGGGGTACAGCCTGGTATCGTAAGGCTTTTGAGGTAAGTGAAAATGAACAGAATAAAAATTTTATTCTCCAATTTGACGGAGTATATATGAATGCCAGCGTTTATGTAAATGGACAACTTGTAGGAAATCATCCTTATGGTTATACTAGCTTCTATTATGATATTACTAAGCATTTAAAAATTGGGCAAAAAAACATTATTGCAGTAGAGGTTAAGAACGAAGGCCAAAACTCACGCTGGTACTCTGGTTCCGGCATTTACAGGCATGTTTGGATAAAAAAAACAAACCCTGTTCACATAGCTCAATGGGGCACTTTTGTTACAACACCAATTGTAACCCAATCCTCAGCAAAAATTTCCATAAAAACGCAGTTGGTTAATAAAGGCAATATACCCGCAAAAATAAATGTTACAATAAAATTGTTAAACCCAGCAGGTACGGAAGTAGCTACGGTTAGTTCTCAGATAACGCTTAACCCCGGCGAAAACAATACGATTAGCCGGGATACAGAAATCAAAAACCCTCAGTTGTGGGATTGCGAAAATCCAGTTCTTTATTCTGCTTTTACCTCATTACATCAGGATGGTAAATTACTACAATCTGAACAGCAAAATTTTGGCATTCGAACCATTTCATTTAGCGTAAACAATGGATTTCAACTAAACGGAAAAACTACTAAATTAAAAGGTGGTTGTATTCACCATGATAACGGACCGTTGGGTGCAAAGGCTTACGACCGGGCCGAAGAGCGTAAAGTGGAATTGTTGAAAGCGAGTGGCTTTAATGCTATCCGTTGTGCACATAATCCACCAAGCCCCGCTTTTTTAGATGCCTGTGATAGTTTGGGGATGCTAGTAATTGATGAGGCATTTGACATGTGGGATATAGGTAACAATCCTTACGACTATCATTTGTATTTTAATGATTGGTGGCATCGGGATATCGAAAGTATGTTGTTAAGGGATCGTAATCATCCAAGTATCATTATGTGGAGCATTGGCAATGAAATTTCCAATAGCGCATCACCTGCGGGAGTGGAAACCGCAAAGCAATTGGTAAAGTATTTGAAAGTTTTTGATTCAACAAGACCGGTAACAGCAGCTGTAAACGGCCTAAATAAGGATAAGGATCCATTTTTTGGAATGTTAGATATAGCGGGATACAATTATGCTGTTGATAGAGATCCTTTAAAGAATAAAATTTATGCTGAAGACCATGATCGTAAGCCAGACAGAATTATTTTTTGTTCAGAGTCTTATCCACTGGAAGCATTTGGGAGCTGGATTGAGGTGGAGAAAAATCCTTATGTAATTGGGGATTTTGTATGGACGGCAATTGATTATATAGGTGAGGCAAGTATTGGTTGGTTGGGATACTTTCAAAGCGGTAATTTTTTTCCCTGGAATCTTGCCTTTTGTGGAGATATTGATATTTGCGGATGGAAAAGGCCACAATCTTTTTACCGGGATGTACTTTGGAAAAAAAACCAGTTGTCTGTTTTTGTAAAGTCGCCTATACCTTCATTTAAATTAAATCCTAATATTGAATCCTGGAGTAAATGGAATTGGATGGATGCTTTACCAGAATGGAATTGGAAAGTTGAAAAGAATACACCAATGGAAGTAAGTGTGTATTCGTCTTGTGAGGAAGCAGAATTATTTTTTAATGGCAAGTCACTAGGTCGAAAACTGACCAATCAATCAACCCAATTTATGGCAAGCTGGATTGTTACCTATCAACCAGGTGAAATAAAAGCTGTCGGGTATAGTTCAGGTAAAATTATAAAGCAAACCCATATAACTACAGCAGATAAAGTAGACAAAATAAAGTTGACTGCCGATAGAAAAACTTTAAAAGCAGATAATCAGGACCTGAGTTACATCACAGTTGAGTTGGTTGATAAACAGGGGAATATTAACCCTGAAGGTGAAAAAATGATTAATTTTTCAGTTAGTGGTGATGCAGAAATTGTCGGAGTTGGTAATGCCAACCCTGTAAGTTTAGAGAGCTATCAGCAGCAAAAAAGAAAAACATGGAAGGGTAAGTGCTTAGTAATAATTAAAGCCGGAAAAAAAGCTGGCAGTATTTCACTCTTTGCTAAATCAACGGGAATGAATCCATCAAAAATAATTCTCGAATCGAAGTAAAATCTTAGCTTGAAACGTTTTGTCAGTATGGAAAATCCACGCAAATTGACCCCCTAATACAGTGTTATTCTCAAGAATAACATACGAAGTAAAAAAGCGGACATTAATTGCCTGCTTTTTTGATGTTGAGTAATTTCTCAAAGACTCCTACTAAACTATAAAATTCCCTCAAATCCCTCCACATATGGTTATAATGTAGTTCAATGCTGGCTACAGTGATATTCTTGAGAATATCAATATTCCCAAGAATATAATATCAATGCAGAAAGTCGGCTTTAAAGGCCGACTTTTTTTATTTGGCTAAACCAAGCAATATAAGGCTCAATTTGAGAACTTAGATAGTAGGGAAGGTTGAGAATTTGGTAATGCTTTCCTTTTTGAGTTATGGCATTTGTAATATTCAATGCTCCTGCATAAAATCGAATTGCGAAATTATGGGGAGCTATATCCATATAACTATGTAATGATTTTAAAGTGCCAGTTGCGCCAGACTTAACTTCAATTGGTATGATCATTCCTTCGTATTGGAATAGATAATCAACCTCAGCAGTAGATTCTTTTTTCTCTCTTACCCAAAAGTGTAACGCACTTAGTGTATTATATTGAAACGCTAATAATTCTTGACCAATAAGATGTTCAATTAATGTTCCTTGATAAATACTATTTAAATCATTAGTGCCAATAATTTCTTTCTGAATTCCTACAAAGTAATTTAATAGTCCTGAATCCAAAATTTGAAGTCTTGGTGATTTTTTTATATCAGGAACCATTGGTAAAGTTGCAGTTGTAGAAGGATAAACCAATTGCATGAGTAAGGCCTTTTCTAAAGTGCGTAATGATTCTCCCATTTCTCGCGACTTATAGGCTGAATTACCAAAACCTTCAAATTTTATTCTTTTACCAGCTTGAGCAAATGAACTTTGAATACAATGCCTTAAATGTAAAATTTGCGCATTGCTTTTTGCATATTTTTCAACATCATCCATATACCCACTAATTAAGGAATCGTAAATAGGGCCTAATGTTACAAGGTCCTTATGTGTTGCATAATGTTGAACAATTTCCGGCATACCTCCTATTAAAGCATAAGTATGAAAAAGGTTTAATAATTTCATTTGAGCAAATGCAGCTAATGGTACTTTTGTTAACTGTTCTAACGCAGCGGTCTCATCAATTGCTGATAGGAATTCCGGAAATGAAACGGGTCTAATTACTTTATATTCTACACGACCTACTGGGAAACTAATATTCTTATCAAATAAAGTTTCAAGCATACTTCCTGCTGCAATAACTGAAATCTCAGGCGCCAGTTCATAAAAGTATCTTAGTATATTCAATGCCTTAGGAACTTCTTGTATCTCATCAATAAATATTAATGTGGTACTCTTTTTAGCTAATGTTTTATTTTTAAGGAAGAATAATGTATTTATTAAGTTATCTATGGATGAGAAATTTTCAAAGGGTTCCCTGTCTTCTAATAGTTCTAGGTTTAAATAGATGTATTGCTCATACTGCGCTGCAAATTGATTCACAAGGGTGGTTTTTCCAACTTGCCTTGCACCTCTAATTACGAGTGGTTTGCGGGGCATATTTTGCCTCCATTTTTCAAGTTCCAATAATAGCTGTCTATTAAACATGTAATAAAGTTATGGTATATTTAGTATTTATATGTAACAAAGTTATGGTAAAATAAATTATATTTTGTATCAAAGTGACCCTTTTGCTAGCTCTTTTTAGTTTTCATTAATTTTTCAAAAGTCTTTGCCCATTTATAGAATCCCCTCAAATCCCTCCACATATGGTTAGAATGTAGTTCAATGCTGGCTACATAAAAATCAAGGACTTACGTTAAATCGTAGGTCCTTTGTTGTTTCTGCATGAGTTTTGATTGAGGACTTTTGTGAGGTTGTATCATTTTTTACCAAAAACACGAACCTCAAAGCTGATATTTCTACAGCGGTTAACACCTTTAAATCAAGGTAATATTTTTCTAAAACCTGTGTGGTAGATTGGGAACTAACCAGTCCTGTATCGTCTCCTTACACTTGATGATGCCAAGTCAAATAGGTTTTACGAAGATTAATTAAACTAATGTCCTTTTTGATACCTGCACTTTCCTTGTAATGAGAAAACCCTCTGCTCAAATCGGTCATAATAGTTTTAGTTTTAACATCTCTGTTTGGAAATAGAATATATTCATCCCTTCCAATCTTTTCATTCATACCTAATTCAATTAGGAAATCTTCAAGGTCAACATTGATACCAATGTATTTCTTACACTCTTTGTTATTCTTTTTTATCCTCTTTACATTCAGGTTGACAATCATGAATAACTTAACTCTTTGCGGTGTACAAATAGCTTAATAAAATTGAATGTTTACATGGTTTCTGGAAACTCAACACAAACGAGGCACCAGTTGGCAATGTAATTGGCTTGTGCTACGGGTATATAGGGGAGTTTAACAGGAACTTCCCCAGCCGAATGTAAAACGAGCGTACACAAATTATGAGACCGTAAAAAGGGGCTTGTTTTTATAACAACGTGCTGCACATTTTTAAAGTTTAATAGGGTTTGTTCGCGCCCCCAAACCCCCTTTAAAATTTGAATACTATTTTGATGAAACCAAAAAGTATAGTTTTGTTGAAGTATGATATTACTGATTGTAAAATAAATCATTACAGCTAGCGGTATAAGTGTTAACCATGGCGATTTGAAGTACAAAATAACGGCTGCCGTTATGGCTAGGGGCGTAACAACAATGAGGGTATTGCGCCACTTGTAAGTCGTATCAATACCATTAGCTGCGGAAACTTGTGATGGCCATATCTGTTGATAGATAGAACTTATTTGTAAAAGCAAGCTTTGCTTCATAATAGGGATTAAAATCCACAGCTTTGGATTGGTTAATTTTTCGCCTGCCATAAATACCCGTAAAATTTTAATACCTAATATTTTTTGCAACAAATTATTTTTCCAAGTAATTGACTGAATATTTTCTTTTATTAATAATTTTCTTTGTGTTCGTAAAAATCCCCACTCTGTTTCAAAACCTTTTTCTGATATTTTTAGTTTCATATTATAGTAACGGAGTAGTACCCTTATAAACGAAACACTAAGCGTAATAGCAAGTACGGTTAATGTAAAAGCTAATATAATATTGGTTGTATAATTGATTTTATCTGCTTCTTGATTGATTGTTTTTGCCGTATCGATGCCAAATAAATTTCGTACGTCATCAATTTTTGTAAGTAAATAAGTGAGTATTAGTAGAAAAGTTTTGACATGATTTTCGGAAATAGAAAGTTTTATGATATCCCCAAATCCAATACCTAAAATAGTTTCAGGCTCAACTGTTGCCATTGTATCATTTGATATGGATTTGGTTTTTAAAAGTTCTTGGAGTGCATATGCTTTTTCTTGGTCAATAGCTTTAATTTCTACTTCGGTGTTTTCTTCTCCGGCAGTTTCTATTTTTAATTCGCAGGTTTCTGTAAAACGGTGTAAATAACTCTGTACTGCATGTACTGATTGTATTTTGTTAATTGGAATATTGATGATTTTTCTGGTAAATAACCCCTTTAATACGATGAGTTCATTATCTTTTATAAAAATTCTAAATCTAAAATATTGTATCACGTAAGGGATTGACATAATAATAATAAAGCCACAAATGATATAAACAAAATAGTCCATTGTTTTATCATCTGCACCGCCATTATTTTTGAGTATTTTACTGCCAATAAATAGTAACAAAAACGCCCATGATTGATTAATAACCTTGCCAACTATAAAAAGAAAGGCGTAGGGAGAAAGTTTTTGTGGGGTATACCAATCAAATTGCTTCTCTTGCATGTTCTATATTTTTTTCCATGATCCAACCCTTAATTTTCTCGGCATCTATCTGTGATAAACCGTTAATGCTTATATCCCTTTCATGACTTGCAGCCGTCATGAAACGAAGTGAAGCAAGTTTGTACCTGCGGCTTATTGGGCCTGTTTTTAAAATACAGTGTTGAACTTTTGTAAACGGAATGATATGGGTACTCTGAAATAACCATCCATTTTTAAATAGGATGTCTTTATTTCTAACTGCCCAAGATCTATTTTTAAATCCTATTTCGATTGAAGCAACGGTAAGTGCCATGCTGAGTAAGACTGCTAACACAACTAAGGTTATTGGCCACCAGACATGGAGTTCTTTGTTTGTGATAAATACAGCAACCAATATGCCAACAACAATTGTAAATACTAAGCTCCAATTAAAATACAGTACTTTTTTGTAATCCGTTTCTACGCGTTGTAAAGGAATTTCTTGGAACTGCGGGATGTTAGCAATGGATATGTGTGGGTTATTATATTCCATATATGTGAAAATAGTATATTTTTTGAATTTCCTGCATACTTGGTTGAGCTGATAAAATGCTAAACATTTATAACTTAATCGTATGTTTACATATTGCACATAATACAAGATGAGGCTAAATGTCTAAACTAGGGGTTGAGTGGAATGTTGGATTGTATTAGATGCTTATGGGTTGATTCAATTTAATATTTGAAACACGGTGCGTGAGGAAAACACCCCCTGAATTCGGTTAAAATCGGTTGTTTTCGATTTTCCAAAAACATAACGCATTACAAATCAACGCTTTCATTTTCTCAAAAAAAAATCATAAACCTTAGGTAACGAGTTCAAATCTTGTTCTCGCTAATTTGTTATTCTTAAGAATAATAATATTCCCTGGAATAATATACGATTTCAGAAAGTCGGCTTTAAGGGCCGACTTTTTTTGTTTGGATAAACCAAACAAAATATTTCTCAATTTGAGAACCTAGATAGTATGGAAGGTTAAGAATTTTGTATTGCTTTCCGTTTTGGGTTATAGCATCTGAAATATTTAATGCTCCTGCATAAAATCGAATAGCAAAATTGTGAGGAGCTATATCCATGTAACTATGTAATGATTTTAGCGTGCCTTCTTTACCGGACTTAACTTCAATGGGAATGATCAATCCTTCATATAGGAATAGATAATCAACTTCAGCAGTTGATTCTTTTTTTTCTCTTACCCAAAAGTGCAGCGCACTTAGTGCGTTATATTGAAACGCTAATAATTCTTGACCAATAAGATGTTCAATTAACTTTCCTTGGTAAATACTATTTAAATCATCAGTGCCAATTATTGCTTATTGTAATAAAGTTACGGTAATAATAGTTGAAATTTGTAACAAAGTGACCCTTTTGCTAGCTCTTTTTGGTTTTCATTAGTTTTTCAAAAGCCTTCACCATTGTATAGAAATAGCTTAAATCACTCCTCATTTGGTTATAATGTAGTAAAATGCTGGCTACATAAAAAAAAGGACTTACATTAAATCGTAAGTCTTTTGTTGTTTCTGCGTGAGGTTTGTGAAAAATTATTTACATAACTAATTGATGATTTATAAGCATTATTTTTAAATTTATAAATAATACGATAGTTTAGAACACGTATATACCAGTTATGTGCAATTGCTCCAAAAAACCGAAACATAAACGAAATAAAAAATATGAACCCTATTACAAAAACTATGATAAAAACCTTTTTATTCTCAGGGTTAATTTATGCAGGAATAATGGCTGGTTATGATTATTCAGAGGGTAATGGATTTAGATTATGGAGATTTATTTTTCTTGCTACATTTTTTGGTTTATTTATGGCTTTATTGTCTAGATATAAATATAGGAAAAATGACTCTCCAAAAGATAGTAAATAGAAATTAGAAAACTGAAAGACTGAAATATGACAAGTCTTATTTTTGACAGTTTGAAAATTAATCATAGAAATTGGAGAGCCTAACTTTTTAAAAGCAGAAATTAACAGAAAATGCTTAACTAAAATGTTGTCGAAAACTACACTTGCCCACTTTGTGTGTCTCAATTACACACAACAGCCTTTTGGCTAGATTGGAGTTTTAGGTTTAATATATATTCATCCGTTCTAATCTTTTCATACATACCTAATTCAATTAGGAAATCTTCAAGGTCAACATGTAATCATGGCAGGCTCTACGGAATAAAGCTGGTTAAAATAAATAATAGTTGTATTTACCTATTTTGACTGCGTCTTACTCTAGTATTTTTAAAATGGTAGGTAAGTCATTTAGAGGCATTACTATTTTGATAAAATTTATTAAATTTAATAAATTCACTTTAATTTTTATGAAAAAAGTATATTACGTTGGCGACTGGGCCATTTTAACAGGACCAGTTTTTGCAGAGACCCCTTTTCACCATAGTCCTAAAGGCTTGGAAATATTTAATTATGGCGTTTGGTTAAAAGATGCATTAGAAAAAGATCCTACCTTTCAGGTTAACTCGGTTTCGGCATGGGATTTCTATAACAATTTAGGACCAGGCGATTATGAGCAAATTTTAAAAGACTACGACCTAATTATTTTTAGTGATGTAGATGCTAAACTTTTTCAACTATCCCCTAAATTCTTTGATAGAAGTAAATTTGGAAAAGAAATTCTTACTTTCCCCGATAGGATCCGACTTTCTGTTGAACATGCCAATGATGGAGGCCGTTATATGTTTTTAGGTGGTTGGTATTCATTTAATGGCGAACTGGGCAAAGGGGGATGGGGCAGAACTCGTTTACGTGAAATGCTACCTGTTAAATGCTTGGATTTTGAGGACTTGGTGGAAACAACAGAAGGGTTTTTTATGGAAATTACTCCCGAAGGAAAAAAGCTCTGCCCATTACTCAATTTGGATGGTTGTCCTCCAATATTAGGGTACAATAAAACCATTGAGCTAACCGATTCAATCGTTATAGCAAGATTTAAAGAAACAAATGATCCTGCAATTGTTATCAAGAATACAAATGCTGGAAAAGTATTGGTGTATACTTCAGATCCTTGTCCACATTGGGGTTGTAATTTTGTTTTTTGGGAAGGATACCCCGCTTTTTGGCAATCACTAGCTAAATTAGTGCTTTCATGAGGTTGATTTTCCTACTTATCAAGCTGATCTTATTTGGAGAAAGTTTTTCCCAAACAACCAATTTGATGCATTTACCATCAAGCTATTAAATGAGCCATACACCTTCATAGAATGATAATCTAGATACCTTCTGCGTGAGGAAAACACCCTCTGAAATCGATTGATTTCGATTTTATCAAAACATAACGTATTACAAATCAACGCTTTCATTTTATCAAAAATCTTCATTACCCTGAGGTCTCTGCTTCAAATGCTGGAGTCGCTACATAACAACAAAGGATTTACATTAAAACGTAAGTCCTTTGTTGTTTCTGCGTGGGGTTTGCGTGAGGTTTTTGTCATTTTTAATTGTAAGTAGTTAAAATAACTAATTTAAATAAATCTTACATTTGAATAGTGATACTATTCACTTTGTTTAAAAAATAGATTATGCGTAATTTAATTTTTCTTAGTTTCTTAATTTGGTTAACTGGGTGTGTAAAATCAAATCCAGATCTAACCACACCCCTTACGCCAGTAGTAACCATTCCTAATGCTCCATCAAATTTAAGTGGTGTAGTTAATTCATCTACTCAAATAACTTTATCCTGGAGAGATGAATCAACTAATGAATCAGAATTTAAAATAGAGCGCAAAATTGGTTCAGGTGCTTTTGTGATTGTTGGAAATACATCTAAAGATATAACAAGCTTTGTTGATATAAATTTAATTCCAAATACTATTTATACCTACAGGGTTTTTTCTAAGAATTCTTACGGTAATTCAATTAATCATTCTAATGAACTTAATCGTTCAACAACAGACTCAGCTTTGACGGTTACAATTGGTTCTCAAATTTGGTCTAAATTTAATTTAGATGTTACAACATATAGTGATGGGACACCAATACCGCAAGTTAGTAATCCTGTAGAATGGTCAAATTTAACTACTGGAGCATGGTGTTATTACAATAACGACACAGCTAATGGGGTAGTTTATGGTAAATTATACAATTGGTATGCTGTAGCAGGAATACATGATAATGATCCAACTACTCCCAACAAAACACTAGCGCCTTCTGGATGGAGAATACCATCTCATAATGATTGGACCGAATTAACTAATTTTTTAGGTGCAAGAGAAGTAGCGGGATCAAAAATGAAAGCTACGGGTACCACACTTTGGAATGCTACGAATATTGCTACAAATGAATCTGGATTTACAGCTTTACCTGGTGGCGATAGAAGAATAGATGGTAGTTTTCAGTCTATTGGCAATTGGACGGCATGGTGGAGTACTACTGAATATGGTTCTGACTCCAATTTAGTTAGAGGTCTGGGAATACTTCATTATTCTCCCTTCTCTTTTATTTCTTTAAGTTATAAAAAAATGGGTCTTTCAGTTAGATGTGTTTTTGAAGAAATATCACTGTCAAAATAATGATATATCATTGAGAATAACTAGAACCAAAAGCCTTTAGAGTAATTTAAAGTTTTTTTGTTAAGGCATTTTTTCAACAAAATCAGCTAGAAATCTTAGGATTTTGTACTCTGAAACGCGCTACATAACAACAAAGGACTTACGTTAAAACGTAGGTCCTTTGTTGTTTGCGAGAGGTGGCAATGTTAACAAAACATTATTAGTTATACATCATATTGTATACGCTTATTTGATAGTGGTCATTTATTTTTAAATTAGTGAAAAATTACAAAAAATGGAAAGAAGAAAATTTATTCAAAGTCTAACCATAGGTACTTCAATTGCAGTTTTACCTTTTGATGTATCTGCAAAAAAAATTATAAATAATCCTGGTAAAAGGGTGCGTTTTGGTATCATAACGGATGTTCATAATGATGTGATGCATGATGGAGAGTATAGGCTTCGTACTTTTTTGAATGAAGCTAAAAATAAAGACCTTGATTTTATTATCCAGCTTGGAGATTTTTGTCAACCAAAAGAAGCCAATAAAGAGTTTTTTGATTTATTTAATCATCACCCTGGCAAAAAGTATCATGTTATTGGTAACCATGATTTTGATGCTGTTAATGTAGCTGACAAATTATCCGTGGTGAAGAATTTTTATGGGCTTAATAGCACTTACTATTCTTTTGATTCAGCAAATTTTCATTTTATTGTTTTAGACGGAAATGAAAAAGATCCAGATTTTAAACAAGGTTATCCTCGTTATATTGGTGAAAAGCAACAAGAATGGTTAAAGGATGATTTGAAAAAAACAACGCTTCCCATTGTAGTTTTTGTTCATCAGCCATTAGGTGATGATGAGGCTGGGATCATAAATCGCTTACAAATAAGAGAAATTTTTGAAGAAGCAAATAAGCGTGCTGGGTTTAAAAAAGTAATAGCATGTATCAATGGTCATACACATATTGATCAAAATCAGGAAATAAATGGCATTAATTACATTCAAATCAATAGTTCATCCTATAAGTGGCTTGGGGAAAAATATGTCATGACAGGTCGATATAGCAAAAAGTTTGATGGTTATTATCCTGACATGCTTTATACTGCACCGTATAAAGATTCTATTTATGCTTTTGTAGAGATAACAGACAAGTTTATAACAATAAAAGGAAAGCTTTCTGAGTTTGTTGGGCCTCATCCTAAAGATATGGGATATAAGGGATATGAATTAGAATATACAAAACCGGATATTACTGATAAAAAGCTTCAATATTAAATAATCCGGGTTAAAAAGGATTTAAATCAACTATAATTGCAAAACATACAATGAACACGGTATAGTTTCATGATAATAGCACCAATTGTTTAGGAAGATTAATAACAGGTGGTGCTACAGACATTATACAATTTTTAAAACTACTTATTGCAAGATTAGATCCCTTTTGAATGCCTAATGCAAATATATTTATATGTTCAGCTTCAACACCTCCAGTTATTGGGGCACATGGGTTGAACGGATTTTATGCCACCAAGTCCGCGCCTAAATTTTTGAAGAAAAATAAATAGTTTTCAATGCGATTTAAAGAAAAAGTTATATGGATTACCGGTGCCTCCTCTGGTTTAGGAGAAGCTATGGCCAAGGCATTTAATGCTGAAGGTGCAACACTCATTTTATCTTCCCGAAATAAAGCATCACTAATTCGTGTTCAAGATGCTTTTGTAAACAAACAAGTGCCTTCTATCGTTTTACCTTTTGATGTTCAAAAATATAATGATGCAGAAGAAGTGGTAAAAGAAGCAATTAGCAAGTTTGGCAGAATTGATATACTCATCAACAATGCCGGCATTAGTCAAAGAAGTCTATCCAAAAACACACTTTTTAAAGATGAACTTAGGCTTATAGAAGTAGATTTAATTGGGACTATTGCGTTGACAAAAGCAGTGTTACCAGAAATGATGAAACAAAAAGGTCAGCTAGTAGTTATAAGCAGCGTAATGGGAAAAATAAATACAAAATACCGAACAGCCTATGCTGCCGCAAAACATGGACTAGTTGGCTATTTTGAATCCTTGCGTTTAGAATTAGAAGAGGATGGCGTAAATGTTTGTAATATTATGCCAGGATTTATTGCAACCAACATAACTATAAATGCTATTGGCAGCACAGCGGAAATTGCAAAAAATAGTCAAAATAATTTAGGCCTTACTGCAGAAGTTTTTGCAAAGAAAGCTTTGACCGCTATATATGAAAGAAAGGGCAGTGTGTATATAGGTGGTGCAAAGGAAAAAATTGGAATGTTACTAAAGCGCTTATCACCTTCACTATTTGACAAGTTTATTAAGAATAGAAAAGTGACTTAATGGCTAAAG
>Ga0164294_10001200_pt1 | contig 24186 bp, 9 predicted proteins | sample GEODES005metaG_FD_111479 | JGI IMG/M metagenome (GOLD analysis project Ga0164294, IMG submission 111479) | Oligotrophic lake water microbial communities from Sparkling Lake, Wisconsin, USA - GEODES005 metaG | ecosystem: Environmental > Aquatic > Freshwater > Lake | place: USA: Sparkling Lake...
AATTTTACATCGCGCACAAGCACCCGAACATCGTGCACGGGCAATTTTACATCGCGCACAAGCACCCGAACATGATGTACGGGCAACTTTACATCGCGCACAAGCACCCGAACATGATGTACGGGCAACTTTACATCGTGCACAAGCACCCGAACATGATGTACGGGCAACTTTACATCGCGTAACGGGAGGCGTATTCGGCGCACGGGAACCCGTAAATCGCACACAAGCACCCCGACATCGAGCCGATCACCGACCCAAAACTTTGAGAACGTCGGCCACGGGTGCATCGCCGCTTTCACCTAGTTGAAATTGCCCTCTTGCGGGAAGGAATTTAGAATTCAGCTTTCTTTCACCCAATGGATGAACCCGAGGTGCATTGATTTTCGTTTTCAAACTCCGAAAAGGGCAGCACTTGCACTCCTCGTCATCACGCTCAACTGCGGATGAGAGGTTCAACGCTTATTCGACGCGTTCGAGGATCACGCGGCGCAGGTCCATGACCGCAGCCTTCGCCAGCCTGACAGGCCGCACGGTGAGCGTGTTCTCACCGGCGACGAGCTTCAGCCTACCAATCTCGCGCGGGATGAAGCGCTGGAAGTGGCCGGTCTCCTCGACGGTGAATTCGCATGAGCTTTGGGCTGTGTCGAGAGCCACGACCGAACCACCGTTGCCTTTGTCGCAACCTTGCAGAACCGTGACGCGGTACTCGCCGGCCCTCGGTGCTTGGAAGGTCCATGAGGCGGTGTCCTCGGCATTCGCCCAAGATCCCAGGGCGTCTTTGTCGGGCTGGTCATGGTACTTCAGCGTCGTGGCCTTGACCATGGCGTCGCGCGCCTCGAGGAAGATCAGCGCGTTCGGGCCATCGATCGTGGCGTTGTTCATCGCGATGCGCCAATCGGTGAGCATCGGCCGCATGGCCTCCGAGGTCGGGAGTGCTTTCAGCCGCGTGGTATCGGTCTTGACGAAGCAGTTTTCCCAAAGGGCACGACCGAAGTTCGGATTAGCCTTCACCGGTTCGGCACCGACGCTGCGACGCCACGTTTCCAACATGCCGCGCATGGCCACCACGCGGTTGGGTTCAGCCGCGGCGAGGTCGGTGGTCTCGCTCGGGTCTTTGGCGATGTGGTAAAGCTCAAGGCTGCCGTCCTCATACTGCTCGATGAGTTTCCAGTCGCCCTCGCGAACCACGCCCGCGGGCTTGCCGCCTTGGTTCATGTAATGCGGCTGATGCCAGAAAAGTGCACGCGGCTTGCGGTCGGCGGGTGACTTCGCACCGAAGAGTAGCGGCGAGATGTCCTGGAAATCAAGGGGCGTGGGCGCGGGCACCTCGGCCAACGCGCAGATCGTGGGGCAAAGATCGCCAAGCACGACCGGTTCGCTCACCTCGCGCGTGGCGATGCGGCGGGGATACCGGATGATGAGCGGCGTGCGGATGCCACCTTCGTAGACGTAACCTTTGCCCGCGCGGGACGGTGCGTTGTATGTCGGTGGGCTATCCTTGCTTTCAGAAACGTGTAAGCCTCCATTGTCGGAGGCGAAGACGATGAAGGTGTTTTCCGAAAGACCGTTTTCCTCTAAAGCCTTCATGACGCGGCCGCAAGCGACGTCGAGCGACTCAACGAGCGCGGCATAAGTGGGATTGAAGGATTTCGCGTTGGCTTCGATGTCCTTGGCCGGCGCGGCGAGCGGGATGTGCGGGTTGTCGAAGCCGATGTAGAGGAAAAAGGGCTTAGCCTTGTTCCGTTGGATAAATTTCACGGCGTAGTCGGCTTGCGCGAGTTCGCCTTTACCGCCTTCCGGCGATTCGGCGCCGGGATTGGCCTTGCCTTCGAAATATTCATCGAAGCCATGGTCGGTCGGCTCATGCTCCTTGCCCCCAAGGTGCCACTTGCCCACGGCCGCAGAGGTGTAACCCTTGGGCTTGAGGAGCTGTGCGATCGTCTGGACGCCGCTCGGGAGATGGTAGTTTAACGGTGCGGCCAGCACACGCTGGGAGGCTCGGTCGGAGCGGCCCGTGAGGAAGGTCGTAATCTTGAGTCGGGCTGGGCTTTGGCCGGTGAGAAGGCCGGCGCGAGAAGGCGAGCAGACGGAGGCGGCGGCGTAGGCTTGGGTGAAGCGGGCACCTTCGCTGGCAAGCTGGTCGAGGTTCGGCGTCTTCTGGTCCTTGCGGCCGAAGCAGCCAAGGTCGTTGATGCCGAGATCATCTGCGAAGAGAATGACAAAGTTGGGTTGGGTCTCCTGCGCCCCGGCAGGGACGAGCGCGAACAGAGTGACGAGTAAAAAGCGGTAAAATAGGTGAAGCACGTCTGAAGCCTATCCCACCTGCCGTGGATGCAAAGTCAAAAGGGGCTGGTGATTCACACCCGTGGATTTTGGACCAGCTTGAGCTGCGACGAAGTGTTGGTCACATCGAGGTTGAGACGACCGAAGTCGTTGGCGCTTGTGGCTGGGGTGATGCCAGCAGCGAGTCCGCAGGTGGTGTTCGCTGCTGAGAGGCGCTGGATGTCTCCGGCATCCAGCACCCGTGCCTTGTGCATGAGTCTCTAGGCAAGGTCCTCACCGATTCGCCAGTCTTGCTGTTCGTTGGCATCCGCAAGAGTGGCTTTGGCAATGGGTTGGCTGAACCAGAGACGATGCCAATCCGAAGGTCTCTCATTCAAGCAGGTGGATAGGTTCCGCAGTCCCTCGCGCCAAGTCAACTGGGCGAGGACCATGCAGACCAGCAGTTGGCGGCAACCCAAGTGGCGGACATGGGACTCGGCGTTCGAGCGTTCGACCAAGCGGGAAAGCGTCTTGCGACCCACGAGGCCCACGATCGAAGAGAGGATGTAGCCTGCGGAATTCATCGGGCCACACCATGCGGGTCGCCCTAGAAAAGTTCAAAAGCGTGACATCAATTTTTTACGCAAATCATTCATCCACAGAACTTTTCAGAAATGATGTATCCCGTTAAACGAACACCCGTGTGCTCATTCATTCTCTGCTTCCTCTGCTTCCTTTTTCCAATCCATTTTTCTCAATCAGGTCATTAGAAATTTTTCCCATCTAAAAAATGTGACGAAATCGTCAGACAACGTCTCTTGATAGCCGATCAAACCTGACGAGCATCACGGCGTTCGGACCAGTTCTGGTCGCTCCATTGTACCCCTCAAGATTACCCCCATGATACATGAAATGTACTTGGAGTCACGATGAGTGCGACAAGGTAGCTGCCAATGTCTTTCTGCTGAGCACCCTCACCACACATTAGAACCAACTACAACATGAAAAAACAAAGTTCCGTGCGCCTTGCGCGCTTCGCATCCTGTTCCTTTGCTCTGTTGCTGCCACTCGCGGCTCGGGCTGAAGAGGTCACCATCCTCCACGTCGGCGACCAGGAGTCCTGGTTGCTCTCCGCCCAGGGGAATCTCCGCGATAACACGAGCCAACCACTCTCTTTCTATGGCGGAGTGGATCGCCTCGCGACCTTGATGAACGTCCGCGAATCCGCGAACAACAGCGCCGGACGCGCCGTCGTTCGGGTAAATGCCGGTGACGCGCTGCTGCCTGGCCCACGTTTCAATGCCAGTGTCGATACTACAAAGATTCAACATCTCACCACTGCCCACCCAGATGGTGGACAAGATTACTACGACGCCATCGCCATGCGCCATATGGGCTTCGATGTCGCTGTTTTTGGAAACCATGAGTTCGATCGCGGCCTCGAGACGGCGGCCCGTTTCGCGGCAGTGGCTGGTACGACGTATCTCTCGATGAACCTAAACTTCGCGGCTGATCCTGCCTTTGCAGCACTCCAGACTGCTGGAAAAGTCGCTCCGTACACCACTTACACCACACCAGGCGGCAAGAAAGTCGCCTTCGTGGGGGTGACGACTCCGTTGCTCCCGGATATCTCCTCTCCCGCAACGTTGAATCTGATGCAAGGTTTTGCGGGATTCAATTACGCACAGACTGAGAATCAGAAAATCACGGCTCTCTCTGCAAGCCTCCAAGGAATCATCAATGATCTCCGCACCAACCAAGGCGTGACGGTCGTGGTGATGGTGAGTCACCTCCAGGATCGTGAGAAGGAGCTCAATGTCCTCCTTCCGCTGCTCACTGGCGTGGATGCCGTGATCTCCGGTGGCGGCCACGAGTTAGAGACAAACGCCAACTCGACCACGATCCCAACGACAAGCCCGATCAACGGGCCAGCTCTGCCGAATCCCTCGCTGCCCTACCCGACTCGCGCCACCGACAGATCTGCGAAGTCGGTGCCGATCTACACTGCGAATTTTGGAAATCGCTATCTGGGAGAGTTCACGCTCCAGATTGACGATACCACGGGTGCCGTGACAGGCGTCACGAATGAAGCGGTGCGCCGCGTTTCTGGAGTAACCAGCACTTTAGTAACCGATCCAGCCTATGGGCCGGATCCGGATGCTGTGACCGGCGATGCCACCATTTCCGAGAGTGTGATCACACCGGTGAAAAACTACGTGAGCGCTTTGAATGCAGAAATCTTCGCAACTACGGAAGTCCAACTCAATGGCGAGCGCGGATCTGCGGGGACAACAGCGCGTAGCTACACCCCAGGCGTGCGGAATGCAGAGACAAATCTCGGTAACCTGGTGGCTGACTCTGGCCGCTTCGCCTCGGGAGCAGATGTCCACCTCCAAAACGGCGGTGGCGTGCGTGCCAGCATCGCCGGGCCCACCTCTCCGGCCACTGAGAGGAACATCTCTATCGGCGATTCCTTCAGTACGCTGACATTCCTAAACATCATCGTCGCCGATGACAATGTGAGCGCCGCCCAACTCAAGGCGGTGTTAGAACACGGATTCGCGAACTCCACCACCACTGGCTCCTTACAAGGTCGTTTCCCGCAGCTCTCCGGCGTGGAAGTGATTTTCGATACCACACGTGCAGCAAATGACCGTGTCCGCCGCGTGGTGCTGACCAAGGATTCCTCCACCAAGGCAGACGATGTGGTGATCATCGACTACGGTCGTGTGATCAATAGCAGCATTCGCTTCTCCATGAGCACCATCGACTTCCTCGCAAATGGCGGTGACAGCTATCCGTTCCGCGCTAACGGCTTTGATTTCGACAACCTTGTCTATTTCCGGAACTACCAGGAAGCCTTCGTGGACTATGCCAAGCTACCAGATGCATCTGGTGGTTTAGCTGGCAAGGTACGCGCCTCTCAGTACGACAGAGTCAACGCCTTCGACCGCGTGGGACGTATCGTGGATATGATCTATGCCACCGGCAACCGTGACACTAACATCAATGGCACCGTTGGCGCGGACTTCATCTGTGGCGGCCCTGGTGCAGACACCTGCACCGGCGGTGCTGGAAATGATACCTTCGTTTTCACCAGCGTTCGGGATTCCGGAGACGTCATCACCGACTTTGTCATCGGCTCCGATAAACTGGATGTCGCTGACCTGCTCCGCAGCATGGGCGTCACGAGCAGTGCCGGAGCGCTTGGGACAAGACTCACCTTCACGAACGTCGGCCAAAACTGCGCTGTGAACTACGTGCTGCCGGGTGCCGCCCCACGTATCCTCGTAACAGTCAATGGTACGACGGCTGCCCAGCTCAACTCCGCCTCGAACTTCGTGTTCTAATTTAAAGAAAACACAATCCCTACAACTCAATAAAATATATGAAAGCTAAACTACTCCTTCCGGCCCTCATGGCCACGCTTGCCACCGCTGCAAATGCCGCATTCGTTAATCACTATCCAACATGGTCCACCACGGGCGATGCGACGGTCGTCAACAATGTTTCCTTCCTCACCAGCGCCTTTTCCGACGGTACGGATGACGACTTGACGAATCAGAATAACAGTGGCGTTAATCCAACGCAAACGTTCGATTTGGAAACCTTTGTCGGCCTGCCATCTGGCGGATTCAACGCCGCCGGAGCCGACGTAGCAGAAGGCAGCGCAATGAAGCAAACCTTCAATGTACTCGCGGGTGAGACATTTACCTTCAGTTGGCAGTTTCTTACGAATGAAGCGTCGTCCGATCTCGCTTTCATCGTACTTGATGGCGTCTTCACAGAACTCGTGAATAGCAGCACGGCAGTTCCTGCGGCGAGTTATGGTTATGCAAGTGCCGTGAGCGGCACTTACACCTCCGCTGCTTTTGCGAACGATGCGACTGTCACGCTTGCGATCGGAGTGGCAGATACTGGAGATTCCTCAAGCTCCAGCGCGCTGCGCGTTCTTACGGTCGTTCCGGAACCATCCGCCTTTGTCATGCTCGGCCTCGGCCTAGCCGGCTGGGCTGGAGCTCGCCGCCGCAAATAAGCAGACTGTAGAGATCCTGCTTCAAAACGAAGGCTCCGCTCACAAGGCGGGGCCTTTTTCGTCAGGCCAGAAACCACCCGCGAAATATTCTTCATTGAATGATCGCACATGGCCCTATCTTCTCCATTACCTATTCCCACAGAATTTGAATCACCAGCTATTCGTAACGGCTCATGGCTGGGAGTCGATTGTGCAGCGTGGTAGTAACTGCTGCGGGGGACGCCGAGGGTAGTGCAGATCGGTCGGATGCCATGGCCGGTGGTTTGGTGGATGTCATCGATCATTTGCCGGAGTTGAGTTGGGGTCTGGTGCCGAGGATGACTGCGGCTTTTTTTAGAATGTCATTCTCCTGTTTGAGGAGGGAGTTCTCGCGTCGCAGGGCGCGATTCCAGCTTCCATTGATAGAGTGGGTTACGGCCGATACAGAGTTCTTCGGCGATTTGGGGCACGGGCTTTCCGGTGTTGATGAGTTCAACGGCTTGGGCTTTGAACTCTGGGGTGTAGCGTCTGCGTGGCTTGGTACTCAACTGGGCTGATGATACAGGTGGTGGTCCAAAAATCTAGCTCACCACATACCTCAAAGCATCCAGTGACAATAATGTCACTCTTCAATGATCGCATAACTGCGAGATCAATTTAGAACACGTTTCTCCTTCCGCTCACAGTCTCCTCAACCTCCCTTTTCCAGTCTCCTCAACCTCCCTTTTCCAGTCTCCTCAACCTCCCTTTTCCAGTCTCCCCAATCTCCACCTATAATTCTAGTTTCATACTCAATTTTTATGTTCATCCGTGTACCAATCATGTTGATTTTCTCTCGACTTATACCCGCTCTGCCAAGCGTGCTTGTCGTTGGCTTCGCGTCTTGGCTCTGTTGCCTTATCACGACCCCAGTTCAGGCATTCCCCCCTGCACCTTATTATACACTTTTCGGTACGGTACGCGACGCCGCAGGCCGGACGATCACCGAACAAGGGTACGATGTGGTCCTACTTAGGAGCGGCACCGAGATAGCTCGCACACCGGTAACCACAAACCGAGCCGCCATGAGTTACGAATTGAATATCCGCATTGACGGAAACCGCCCGAACACCACGATTTATTCGCCGCAGGCCCTAGCGGCAGCCGGGTTGTTCACCCTAGCAGTGCCTAGGACGAACCCTTTAAATAATCGGGTTACTTGGTATTACCCGATCGAAGTGAGCGGAAATCTCACTGCGGGCAAGGGAGGAGAGCGCGTCCGCTTAGACCTCACGCTCGGCGAGGATCGTGACGGGGATGGCTTGCCCGACGCCTGGGAAGAATACCAACTCTATTACGCCGATTACGATTATGAAAATCTTGCGCTCATCGACAAGGACGGCGACTTCGATAAGGACGGCCAATCGAATTGGTTCGAATACGTGGCGGGGACCTTTGCAACCGATGCAAGGCAGACCTTCAATCTGAGCATCAAAGAGAAGCACGCGGACAGGGTTCGCTTTGAGTTTTATGGGGTCACCGGCAAGACTTACACGATTGAGAGCACACTCGACATGAGGACATGGACGCGGATCGATTTTGCCGTTAGCGCGCCTGGCATTGGCGACAAGTCCTATCTCGCGACGCGAGTCGGAGTTCTCTCCGCCTTTGCGGTACCTCGCTCAAGCTCCATGGAATTTTACCGTCTCACTGTTCAATGAAAATACTGCTCCTTTCCCTCATCTCAGTTCTTCTCACCACCTTTGTCCACGGGCAATGGATGACCACTAATTATATGCTCAAGGGCGGGTGGAACGCAATCTATCTCCATGGCGATGCCAGCTACGATACGATTGAAAACGTCATTTCCCAATCCCAAGTCCTTGAGATCTGGCGTTGGAATACCAGTCCAAATCAAGTTACCTTTACCGATAGCCCCTCTAAGCCTTCTGCGGGTGCCATTGAGTGGAGTGTTTGGAAAAGGGGCCTACCCGACGAATCAACCCTCACCAGGCTTACCGGACAGTGTGGGTATCTGGTCAAGTGTAGCGGCAATTCAGGCAACACTTACGGCTTCGATCTCAAGCACTCACCGACGCTTCCAGAAAATTCGTGGGTGCGCAATGGAGCAAACTTGTTGGGCTTTCCTACGCCTACTACTAGTTCGAATGCCACATTCACAAAATACTTCGAAACGTTTCCTCTGGCCATTGAATCATCCGCAAAGATATACAAATACGCCGGCGGCAATTTATCAAGTACTTCCCCAAGAAACCCAGATGCTATCCTCTCTACTGCCTACGGAACTGAGATCGTGGATCGCACCAAGGCTTACTGGTTCTCCGCAGAGGTTACTAGCGATTTCTATGCACCCATCGAAATCGGCTTAAGTAACTCGAAGAGAGTCGATTTCGGAAGCTCGGGGAATACGGTAACTCTTCGCCTGCGCAACCGGACCTCTGGTAACGTCACCGTGACTCTGACCCCCACCGCCAGTCAGGCTGCCCCTCTTTCCGCGACCCCTGTAGCCGGGTCAGTATCATTGACCCGGAAAACCTTTAACCCGGACACCGCTGAGTGGACGTCGACCGCTTTGGGATCGTCTATCAGTGAACTCATCCTGCCATCTAGCACAGTGGAAATCGTGCTGGGCATTGACCGTGGTGCCATGACGGGCTCGCCGGGTGCGCTCTTCGCTTCGTTACTGCGTGTCACGGATAGCACGAACCTCATGGACGTGTACCTACCGGTCACTGCCAGGAAGACATCACTGGCGGGTCTATGGGTGGGTGACATCCAGCTCAACAGCGTGAGCAACAAGGTTTCGAACCCAGGTCGTGCCACGGCGACCATAGCCGATGGAGCCGTCACTGGATTGACCGTCGTTGGCTCGGGTGGTTTTGGCTACGTCACCCCACCCACGGTCACGATCACCCCCCCAGCGGGCAACGACATGATTTTGGCGACGGCGACCGCTGGGATTAACTCTGCAAACCGAACGGTGACCTCGCTGACCCTCGGGGGTGAGGGCTTTGGCTATAATACACCCCCAACCGTGACGCTGAGCGCGCCGACTGCCTCGGTATCCGCCAGTTATACGGCTAGTTTATCTAGCAACGGCACCGTCAGCAGTTTTACTCCTGTAAACGTGGGCTTGGGATATAGAACCGCCCCGACGGTGACGATCAGTGCGCCGCCCTCAAGTTCAAATGCCACAGCTAATGCGACCATGAATGGGAAAAGCTTGCACTCGATCTCGGTCACCTCCGGTGGAGGCTTTTATTTGGAGAGACCTACGGTGACAATCGACCCGCCAGCGGCGAGGACCACCGCCAACGCAACAATCTCGGGCAATGCTGGCAACTGGACGATCACCAAGGGAGTGAATGGCTCGGGTTATAGCTCGGTTCCAGCCGTGACGATTTCGGGTGGTAACGGCACGGGCGGCAATGCGACCGCCACCCTCGGTCTAACCGCCGATAGCTTCACGATCAACTCAGGGGATAAGATATACACAACAGCGCCAAATGTGGTGATTACGGGCGGCAATGCAACGGGTGGCAATGCAACGGTAGGGGCGACTGCCAACGCAACCCTCTCTTCTTCTGGTTTAGTGACGGGCATCACGATCAGCAACATGGGCGAAGGCTACTCTACCAGACCCGACCTCATCTTCCAAGGTGGTAATAGCACCTCTGGAACCGTCACGCCCACGGCGGTCGGAAATGCCAACCAATTCGCAGTGAGTACGCTCTCGAAGACTGCAAACGGAAACTATACTGGAACGCTCCCCACCGTGACGATAGCAGCACCACCTGCCCCCATCCAAGCTACAGCAACCGCCGTGCTCACGAACGGAACCGTGTCGTCAATCAACCTGACGAATAATGGAACTGGCTACCTCAGCACGCCGAATGTGAGTATGACTGGAACTAGTAATGCCACAGCTGAGGCGATCATGAGTGGAAAAAGCTTGAGTGGGGTCACGGTCACCCACGGTGGAGGCTTTTATTTGGCGACACCTACGGTGACAATCAGTGCGCCAGCGACGAGGACCACCGCCAACGCAACAATCTCGGGCAATGCTGGCAACTGGACGATCACCAAGGGAGTGAATGGCTCGGGTTATAGCTCGGTTCCAACCGTGACGATTTTGGGGGGTAACGGCACGGGCGGCAATGCGACCGCCACCCTCGGTCTAACCGCCGATAGCTTCACGATCAACTCTGGGAATAAGACATACACAACTGCGCCAACTGTGGTGATCTCGGGTGGCAATGCAACGGTAGGGGCGAATGCCACCGCAACCCTCTCTTCTGGCACCTCTGGTTTAGTGACGGGCATCACGATCGTCACCATGGGCGAAGGCTACACCACCACCCCCTCGCTCAACTTCCAAGGTGGTAATAGCACCTCTGGAACCGTCGGGCCCACGGCGGTCGGAAATGCCGACTATTTCGCAGTGAGTACGCTCACGAAGGTTTCAAACGGAAACTATACTTTAACGCCCGACACCGTGACGATTACAGCACCACCTGCCCCCGTGCAAGCGACGGCAACCGCCGTGCTCACGAACGGAACCGTGTCGGCAATCAACCTGACGAATAATGGAACTGGCTACCTCAGTAGGCCGTCGATAACGCTCACTGCGCCGCCCTCAAGTTCGAATGCGACGGCTAATGCGACCATGAATGAAAAAAGCTTGAGCGGGGTCACGGTCACCAATGGCGGAGGCTATTATTCGATTACACCCACGGTGACAATCGGTGCGCCGGCGGCGAGGGTCAACGCCACCGCAACAATCTCGGGCAATGCTAGCAACTGGTCGATCACCAAGGGAGAGAATGGCTCGGGTTATAGCACGGTTCCAACCGTGTTGATTTCGGGTGGTAACGGCACGGGCGGCAATGCGACCGCCACACTCGGTCTAACCGCCGATAGCTTCACGATCACCTCTGGGAATAAGTCATACACAACTGCGCCAACTGTCGTGATTACGGGCGGCAATGCAACGGGTGGCAATGCAACGGTAGGGGCGACTGCCAACGCAACCCTCTCCTCTGGTTTAGTGACGGGCATCACGATCATCAACATGGGCCAAGGCTACTCCACCAGACCCAACCTCACCTTCGAAGGTGGTAATAGCACCTCTGGAACCGTCGGGCCCACGGCGGTCGGAAATGCCAACCAATTCGCAGTGAGTACGATCACGAAGACTGCAAACGGGACCTATAGCTTGGCTCCGACCACCGTAAGCATTACCCCACCACCTGCCCCCATCCAAGCTATAGCAACCGCCGTGCTCACGAACGGAGCCGTGTCGGCAATCAACCTGACGAATAATGGGACTGGCTACCTCAGCAGGCCGACGGTCACGATCGGTGGAACAATCCACAGTCTTCCCCCCTTCGTGACTCCGGTGACGGCCACGGCCAACGCCACGCTGAACAGCGGGTTCACTGTGGCAAGCGTCACCCGAAATGCTACGGGCGCAGGCTACTTGTCCCCGCCGACAGTCACGATTTCGGCCCCACCTTTTGCAATCCAAGCCTTAGCGACTGCAACCGTTAGCAACAACCGTGTTGCGGGCTTCACCATCACCAATGAAGGCTATGGCTACGACAGTGCTCCTACCGTGACGCTGGGTGAGCCAACGATGAGCGGTCAAGGGGCGCGTGCCACCGCGAATCTGACAAATGGGTCGATCACCGGTTTCAACATTCATCATCCCGGCAGTGGTTATACCGTCGTCCCTGCCGTGACGATTTCTGCGCCCCCCGCGCTCACGGGTACAGGCACCCAGAGTGCCTTCAAGCTACGCACCCTTTTGCATGTGACCCCTACCGGCACGGCAAAACTACTCTCCAAGGCATATCTCGGGGCGCTTGCGGTGGCTCCGAACAGCGAAGGAATCTCCACTTCTGAAGCCCTGCTGCAAACCTCCAGTCTCGGGATGGCTCGGCGTTTTACCTCCGCACACCTGCCCACGGGAAGAGTGATCAGCGCTAACGGGACGGTGGCCCTTGGTAACAGTTTGGCCTGCACCATCTCACTACCCTACGAAGATCCGAGCAATCCCTTCGTCCATCAGTTCCACCCGGATCACGACAATAAAGATACCCGCTTCGAGCCCGCGCCTGAGGGTTACGAAAGCTATGACATTAGCCGTGTGGGAACCTTCACGTTCACCACTACACCGCCTAATGGAGCCGACGTCCCCGGTTGGGGCAGCTCGGTGATCGGTGGCACCTACCGTGAGATCGTTACGGGTCTCCACAGCAGTGCCATCCAGCTCGATGGAACCTTCGAACTCCGCCGAACCTCCGAAATTGGAACGCTTTCGGAATAAACCAGAATAAACCAGAATAGATCGCACACACCCTTTTGAATATCTCATATCTAACTAAACTTATACAACCTACATGAAAACGATCACTCGCATCCTCACCTTCACGCTCCTCTCCTGGGCATCCTTGTTTGCCGACGTTCCACTCAAGATCAGCTACCAAGGGCTTGTTTATGATTCAGGCGGGGCCGTGCTTAATCCCTCTGCCGCGAGCAACCGCAAGGTCATCTTCCGGATTTGGGATCAACCAAGCGGTGGAAACCGTCTATGGACGGAGGAACAAGCCGTCACGATCTACAAAGGTGAGTTCAGTGTGCTTCTGGGCACGGGTTACGACGCGACGGGTTCGGAAGCGGGTCAGCTCCGCCCTTCCCTCAACGAGGTGTTCAGCGGCACTAACACGGAACGCTACCTTGAAATCATGGTGGACAGTGGCGACAATACCATCAACGCCACTGATAGAGTGATTAGTCCTCGCCAAACGATTGGCACTGCAGCATTTGCAATTCATGCTAAAACCGCAGAGGGTATCAGCAATAACAATGATTTTAACATCACGCCCAATGCTGGTCTTGGTTATTATAGCGCCAACAGGACATGGACTAACCTTTCAATCAACGGACCTGTGCTCTATGGTACAGATTCTGGAGTTTTGGGAACGGAAACGGCGAGCAACACTCAAAAAACCGCACTCTTTTGGAACAGTTCAGGCCAAGTTGGCATCGGTGCGACGAGCAGCTTTGGCTCGAACAGCACAAAGTTGGTTTTGCAAGCGGATGATACCAACGCAACCGCCAGTCAGCTAGTGATCCGTGGCGATACCGACCTCACTGAGCGGCTTCTCATTGGATTCGATACCAGCAACAGCCGCTCGACCCTCCAGTCCTACACCGCGAGCAGCACCACCGGCCCGTTGTTGCTCAATCCCAGCGGCGGCAACGTCGGCATCGGCGTCGTTTCTCCCGCAATTCGCCTCAGCGTCGATGGAGCGATTGGTGCAACCGGCGCTGGCGGCCATGTTTTTGGCACGAGTACCACCTCTGGCCTGTTCTCACCCTCCGAGTCGGTGGTCACGCTCAAGACCAGCGGCAATGTGCGTCTTCGCGCGGACAACGAAGGTCGAGTCAGCGTTGACGGTAAGTTCGGTATCGGTACCACGACCCCGACGGCTAAACTGACGATCAACGACGATGGCGTGTCAGAGGGTGCCACCTTCGGTTCTGTGCAAATTAACCGAGCCGCCTCGGGCCATACTGGGTCGCATCTGGCCTTCATCCGGCAAGGGCAGAACGACTGTGGGTTGGGCTACAAGCAATCCGACAGCGTGTTTGGTTTTGGCGACGGGCATGAGGGGGCAGCATTCAATCCCACGTGGCTGGGGTTTAGTTCAAGTGGCAACATCGGTATCAATACAGCGCCCCTTGACAATTACAGACTCACGGTGAATGGCATGATTCACGCGAAAGATAACATCGTCTTGGCCCACAATTATGTAATTTCCGGTTTAACCGTTGCTGGAGTCCGCCAGAACGCCTTTTGGCCACGCGGGGCTGATGATGCCACTTACCTTAACTACGGCGCCGGTGGACTTTTCATTCGTGACAATTCCGATAACCCAAAGATGCAGATAACTCCCGAGGGTTATGTCAAGATGAGCACGGGCTGGGCTGGTGGCATTCTGAATGTCGGAAAAAGAGGCAATAGTACAATTTACATCAATGGCTATCTCGACACCAACGGCGGCCAATCGGGTGATTCAAACACAAACCGCCAAGTATCTGTCCAAGCTGAAGGAATGCTTCTTGGAGAAATTGTCGCCGTTTACTCGGATGCCCGGATCAAAACGGATCTTCATGTGAGCGATACGGCTAAGGATCTGGAAACTCTGATGGATATCGAAATTACCGATTATCATTACAAAGATAAGGTTGCTAGCAATAACGGCCCGCAGAAGAAGGTGATCGCGCAGCAGGTTGAGAAGGTTTATCCGCAGGCGGTTAGTCAAATATCAGGCTTGGTTCCCGATGTCTTCAAGAAGGCGGCGGTCAAGGACGGCTGGGTGGAGCTAGCGAGTGATCTAAAGAAGGGCGATCGGGTCAAACTCATCGGCAAGAAGGCCGAGGCGATTCACGAGGTGCTAGAAATCCGCGACGGTGCCTTCCGCCCGGATGGCCAAGTGGCTGACGAGCAAGTGTTCGTTTACGGCCGCGAGGTGAAGGATTTCCGCACGGTGGACTACGATGCCATCGCGATGCTCAATGTCTCCGCCACCCAGGAATTGGCCCGCAAGCTGCAGGCTGAGAACGCTGCGCTACGCCATGAGCTTGCGGAGCAAGAGAAGCGCGCCACCGCAAATTCTGCAGTGGATGCAGCCCAAAATGCCAGGCTGGTCGCGCTTGAGAAGTTGCTGACGGAGAAGTCGGGTGTCCCGCAGACCGTCTCCATCAAAGCTGGAGAATAAATTTGGGTTTTTGGATAACGGTGTTTCGTAACCTCGCAGAGTGAACCACTCATGTTTCATCTACTTGCATCGAATTGCCGTATCCTTCATCCCATTGACCCTTTTTCCATGGATCACCGCTCACTAAACAATTGCCCTCAATTCCCGTGAATTTGCTTTCCCTTATCCTATGCTTCGCTCTCGTGAGTCTGGCTGCTGCCCCTCTGGTTCAGGCCCAGGCACAAGCTTCCTCGCTGCAATTTTCCCAGAAAAACGCCCTGTACCATCCCTTGAACCAGAGTGGTGGTGGCAACGGAACCGCCTATGGCCCGCCAGGGAGTGCGAGTATCCCGATCACAAACAATGGGACTCTTGGTGCAACTCCCGGTAGCAACAACCGAGGAATGGGGCAGAGTAGTGGTTCAACGGCGGCAGGACGGACAGATGCTGATACGCCAACATACCCAAACAATGATGCGGAAGGTACCGACTTGCTGTCTCTGCGCCGCAGTACCTTTGGAACCGTTTTTGGCTCTGGCTTACCGCGCTATCGCATGGGAGATGAAATCACGCCACCCCTCACCAAGTTGGATGGCACCGTAGTGTCTGCCGGCTATTGGCGCCGCAAGCCGGTGCAGCCCGACGAGAGTTTTCTAACCGCTCAAGACACCCAGACGAAACCGATCCCGCTGGGCTCTGTCACCGTCACCTCCAGTAGTACCAGCACCCGTGTCGTGACCGTGGCGAGCGTGCCCTCGACCTTGGTGAAAGGGGCCTCACTGCTTGGGCAGCCAGTCATCAACATCACGGGTACGACCGTGACCTTGGCAGGTAACGCCGATAGCGATATCACGGGCAGCGTCGTCTGCCCCATCACTCCAGCACTTAGTTATTATTACAGCCCACACGCCGAGAAATCCTTCGCTTCGCAACCTGGGCAGGTGACTGTCAATTGGGTGTCCAATGAGCCCAATGGTAGTGGTTATTTTACGATCATGCCGGAATCTTTCTTAGTGTCAGGAAGTCCAGCCAAGCCGGTCCGGAAGATCTTCTGGAACACGAACAACAATGATGGTCCGGCGGTGAACATCAACAATCCCGCGATCATGGACGTAACTGTGGTTTACAACCCACAGGTGCCTAAGGCGGTCGTAAATGAGTCAGTTGCGCCTGGCACCAGTGAATCTTTAACCCCCAATTATAACACTCTCAAGTTCAACAATGTTTCTTCTCTAACAAATCTTACCGCTTCCAATGTGCAAGGACGGGTTTTAGTAGAGTATCTTGGCAACTACCGTGGTACCGAGGAGGGCACCCGGCATCACATTGGCTTTGACATTGTGGAAATCGTCCGTTCTGCAGATATCGCGTATCTATCGACTCCATTAGGGAAGGAAATTCTCCCGCGCGATGGCTCGCTCAATCTGACGGCTGCGCCGCTAGCAACAGCGTCAGCTTATTATTCATCCGTCTCCCTTGGCGATGGGTCCACTACCTACTATGCGGAACGCACCACCAGTGCTGCCAATGAGCCAGAAGATGGAACACCAGTAAGCACGACCGCATACAGTCACGTTGTGTTTAATTGGCTGGAAACAGGCGAGTATGGGATCAAGTGGCCGAAGTATAAGGATGCGTATTGGCTACGCTGGTCGCCCAATGTACTCGATTACACCCACCAAACGGTGGATGCTATCGGAAGCACGGCAGCCACGGGTTTGAAATTCGGCAGTGGATCTCTGCCGACGATTGTGTTTCAGGACGATCCCGATCAAACCGAGGCGACCTTGGATGTGCAGTCGCAAGCGCTTTTAGTAAATCCGGGTGCGGATGCACGGAACCGCAGCCTACTGAAGTTCACCGCAGCGGGCATACCGTGGTATGTGAACCTCTACACGCAGGCGGAAAACCGCATCACCTCCGCGAAGGAAACTTTCTTTAGTACCAGCAATAACGTAATCACCGCCACCGTGGCCAGCACCGCTGGTCTCGAAATAGGGACGATGGTTTCCGGCGACGGTTACTCTGGCACCATCAAAAGCATCCTCAATGGAACCCAATACACACTCAATGATGACGCGGTTCTCCCGAAGATTCCAAATCCGAGTTTTGAGGAGTATACGTTGGATAATTACTGGTATCAGGACCCAGAAAGTTCACAAAACATCCCCGGTTGGACATTTACGTCGAAACGCGGCGTGCAACGGAGCAATGGTCATAGTTTTATGACAGACACTACCGTCCAGCACGGAAGACTTGCGCTTTTCATGCAGACAAACCAAGCGACGGCAACGACGACCGTGACCGGACTTAAAGCCGGTGTTAGCTACCAGATCCAGTTCAGCGTGGCTAGAAGAAATCATCACACCGGTCTTCAGTTACCTTACACAGTTTCTGTCGACGGACTCACCAAGCACAGTGAAACGTTGAGTTATTCAACCACTTCTGCGACGTTCTCAACCCGAATGACGTCATCATTTACAGCCACCGGACCCACCGCCACCCTGAGGATTACCCTCAACCCTTCAGGAGATGCTTCCCTGCTGCTTGACAACTTTCAGATTCGGTCAACCTCGGATGCGACTTACAGCGTGGAAAGCGATCGAACGGCGCATATTCCGCAGACCACTGCAGCGACGGTGGGTGATCGCATCGCACCTCCAGCTGGCCATGAGTTGGGTGGCTACATTTCGGGAGGAAGGTGTTACTATCCAGCTGGGTATGTCAATCCCTTCACTCATGGGATGGATGCCGCGAATAGCGGGGCGATCATTCCAGTCAATGCCAAGACGGGCGACAATACACTCACCGTGAGGTGGTTTAAGAAGGTGCCTGCGCCCTCGGCACAGTTTAGCGATTTCTATGTCGCAGGAAAAATTGGCCGCTACACGGTCTCGTATCCCAGCAATCCTTCACAGATCGTCATCGCACAGGGCATCGGTACGGGCGATCTAACTGGTGCGAAGGCAAGTGGCTCAGTGTATTATCAAAACAATTCGAACCAAATCGGTTACAATCCAAACGAAGAGCATGCGTTCATGCTGGGTGGTCGAGCCTACGCTCTGCGTGACGATCTCAATGTCACCACTGCAGATACGAACTACACCTCAGAGCCGTATGTTTTGGTTTCTTATACCAATTCGAGTGACCAGCGTCCAGCGATGGAGGCCTACAAGGTGTTGCGAAAGAATGCAACCTACGACTTCAACTACACCGCTACGGCGGGCACCTTGCTCGTGAAGCCCTATCCCTTGCCCCTGCTGCCTCTTGCGATGGTGGGCACGGGTGATGCGGCAACTTCCAAGGATGTTGAAATCGTCGGTACCGACGCGCCGGTCAACACTGCGGTGCAGTCTGCGGACGCCTACAAAGGATTCACCTTCAAGGACCGCAAGGGCTTTACCTGGATTCACCGGGGGCCGCATGCGACGGGCACGCCGACCCTGACGATGAAACTTTATTACAAGAGCCAGGATGGCTTCTTCATCCCGGGAATGAGCAGCCAACCGTCGGTGGGAACCATCTTACCGTTTTTGCGGAATGCTTCCCGAACTGGGCAGTCTCTGGACACTGGCAACATCAACAGTAACGATGCCGACGAACCGCTGAGCATCGTTTACACGCCAGCATGGCCGAGCGCGGCTCCTGAACTTGCCGTAGGCGAGACGCTCACCCTCGCGAAGTATGGCCTGCCTCAGGTGCGCGGCCAAAAAAGTGCAGAAGTCTATTACCAGCAATCGATCGCCAAGGACACTACCAACAGCACCGGCGACAAAGCAAGCGTGATGCTGCATGATCCGACGCGTGAAAAGACCTACACCTTGAATGGTACAAGCCTAGCTAGCTTGCCGTCTTCCATCGCGACCACCTCTTATCAAGGAAAAACCTTCTTTCAAGGGCTTCCACCTTCGCTGCAGCGGCGATTCTATTACGACCCCCTGCTCGGCTCCAAGGGGACGCTGGTTTTTAAGGGTGAGTTTCACGACGCAATCGCGGGTGAAGACTACCTTGATCTCAATGTTCTCACCGCCGCCGAGCTCACCAGGCTCAAGGCGCTGGTGCCCGACGTAAACAGCGATAAAACCGCATGGGATGCCGCGATCAATGGCCTAACGACGAAGGTGGAAACCTATATTGAAGATACCGACAATTTGGGCACCTACAAGATCGGTAGCAACGCCACGGTAAGCGGGACCGCCCTTGCGGAAATCACCGACCCAGACACGGCGGTCGACAGCTATGCGGTGACCGCCACCGGCAAAGGCAAGGGGTATGTGACGATGGTCTTTGGCAATGGCAACGCCTTCACTCCTGAGGGTGATCCAGTGCAGGTCAAGGTCTTCAAAGTGGCGGACCGCCTCTACACGGGTGATTTGAAGGTGGTGAATTCCAGCAACCCGCTGGATGAGCAAGTGAGCCTGCGCCACAGCGGTGACTTTGCCGCCAAGCCCGAGGACTATGAGTTCGAATGGCGCTGGGCCACGGGCGCCGCGAGTGCGCCTGCGGTGTATCGTACGGAATTAGCCACCAAGTTAGGAGCAAGCTCCACGTGGCAGATGTACTCCGATCCTGGACAAAAGCTACCATCGGATACTCAATACAACGGCATCGCCCCGGGGCGCACGGTCACGGTGCCGCGTACAGTATTAATCCGACCTTCAGAAAAATTCATCGGAATGTACGAACCAACCAGCGTGGACGGCAAGGACGTCAATATGGCGAACACGAGTTGGATTGAGCCTGGCATGGTGGTGAGTGGTGACAGTTTAGATAGCAGCAATACGACGACGGTTGTAAAAGTGAAAAGCAATACACAGATTGAGCTTTCACATGCTCCGACTGGTAACCCCACATCTACGCTATCCTTCGTCACTCCAACCTACACCGATGCGGAAGCGGCAGAAGGATTCCCAAGTGTGGTATTCAAGGCAGTTGGCGGGGTGGATTTCCCCGATTCTGGCGTGCCCGGCAAGATCGTTTTCAGCGCGAATGTTGGAAGTTACGATGGTCTGGTGCTTTATGTGAATAACATCCCGGCTCTGGCCTACAACGCACCGACGACGGGCCAGCCGCAGTCCAATGCAAGCACAGGACTGTCACCGAGGGGCTTGACGAAGCAGTTCAAGGTGGCACCAAATTATTTTAAGGCCGGTGCAAATACGGTCCAAGTTGCCCTTTACACCACCAGCGGGCTCAATGCGAGCAGTTCAGTGAATTTCATGTTAGAGGCTGCAACCGAGACCGACTTGGTCACCACCGCCGATACGATATGGCAGTCCCCAGGTGACCCAAATGGTGTATTAACTAACACGGCGATCGTCGGTGGAAATGTTAGCAATCCTTTTGGCGGCCCAGAGTTCGTTCTCAATGACCGATGGTTCACGGTGCGCTACCGCCCGAAAGCAGCCTCGAATAACGTGATGGGGACGTCTTGGTCGCGCTGGATGCCAGCACAGTTCAACGAGGGTTGGGTCAAGCGGGTGCTCGCGGCGATCAATCCATTTTCACAGCGGGTCACGGACCTTTACAACAACGCTACCAATACGGATGTGAGCATGCTCACCCAAGCCGGCAAGCGCTGGGAAGGAGACATCGCACTGACCCTGTCCAATGTGAATGATGTGGGTCTCATCGAAACCTATGAGACCGTGCTCAATCGTGCCAAGAGCATGAGCATTGATGCGAATACCAACGACCCAGACACCAACAACGCCTTGATTCTAGCGGCAGGGTATCTCAACGACCTTTACATGATTCTCGGAAATGAAGCGTTTGCCGACGCGGCAAACCCCACCATTTTGCTGGATGATGCAGCAGTGACCACCAGCCGTTTCAGCTTCGAGGGACAAGTCGCGAGTTCGCTGGATGAGGAGCTGGCCCTCCTGCGTGGGCGCGTTACCACCGTGAGCCCAGGGGTGGAGACCGCGCCAGCATACAACCGGCTTTATTGGAACTACACCGGAGGAATCGACGGCGGTGCAGCAATCTATGCCACCAACTACAACATCAAGGAAATGCTGGGTAGCAGCACGGCCAACGCGATTATCGACGAGTCAGACGCGCAGCTGATGTTCCCACAAGGGCATGGTGATGCTTACGGGCACTTCCTCACCGCCCTGAAGGGCTACTATCGCTTGCTGCACAATCCCAACTTCACCTGGACGCCGCGCGCCGAGGCGGTGACCGTGATGGGCCAAGCCGTCACCATCGACTATCAAGACGAGCGCAAGTTTGCGGCCTCCGCCGTGAGCCTTGCCCGCACTGCACAGCAGATTTGTGAGTTGCTGTTTCGCAAGAACTACAAGGATGACCTATCCAGCGGTTGGAATCACTTCGCCCCTGCGAACCCTCATGAGTCGCTTGATCACGCGGTGAGTCGCGGAACCCAAGGTGCGCTCTTCAACTGGGTCATGGCCAATGCCCTGCTCCCCGCAGTGGATGACACCCACACCGGCATCCAGAAGATTGACCGCACGACAGTGCCTGAGCTCGATGAACTCAAGACTTTGGCGGATGGTATCCAGACGACGGTGGACAATGCCGATGCGCGTCTCAATCCGCTGGGCCTAAGTCCGGGCGCGATCGCCTTCGACATTTCGCCAAACGCATTGAGAAACGGTACAAGTCATTACGAGCAAATCTATGATCGCGCATTGGGCGCTCTCAACAATGCTGCCGGCGCAATGAAACAAGCAGGTAGGATGACGGCCTCGCTGAGAGACCAGCAAAACACCGTAGATGACTACGTTGCAGACATTAGCAATCAGGAGGTAGCGTATGTAAGCGAATTGATCGAGATTTTTGGCAAGCCCTATGAGAAAGATGTTGGTCCTGGTCGGCTTTACGCTCAATCATACTCAGGACCAGATCTTATCAATTGGTTTGTGGTGGATCGTCCCTTGGGGGATCACGATGATGTGATAAATACCTACTCTAGCAGCAAAACTTATCAAGTGGACGTCGATAGAAATATTGGTCACAATGATTTCACGGGTAATTCGATTACTGACATCGTGAATCACAGCAATGATTCCTTGCAGGTTGCCAATCAAGAGGTGACGGTCAATCCAAACCGGTTTATTCAATACTCGGATAACTACTATTCGGAAGGCATGGGCACCCGTCCTGAAACAGGCGAATTGCAGTCGGCCTTGATGGCTGCTCACCTCGCCCAAGTCGAGTTTCTTGGCGCTTTGAACGCGTTCACTATTTCCACTGGAGATTTCCAGAGCAAGGCAGAGGTTTTTGGTGAAACGATCTCGAATCATGCCCGCCAACTTGCCTACCGCGAGGGCAAAGACGCCGCGATAAGGCAGCGAATGGATATGGTTATGGCCGCAGAAACCATGGCAAAAATATCGGATGATGCTAACAAGAATGAACACAGTTTGTTGGGAGCTTTTACAGTTGGATTACCTTTGTTAGCTGGTTTGACTGTATTTGATGTAGCTGCACCCACTCGGTCCCATATTCGAGGAATACTTGGGGCTTCGGATTTCAGGAATCGCGTTGTACAGTTTAATGCTGATACCATTGTCCGTAGCGTCAAAATCAATATGGACACGATAAAACTTAATCTGGACACTAAGATGAGAGGGATGGAGTACAGTCTTGAAGCGAAGCAACTGGCTTATCAGCTTGAGCAGGCATACAATCAGCTGAGTACCATGCTAGCCGGCATCCAAGCAAATGCGGCAAAGTACGAACTCGCCAATCAAAAGGTTTCCAGTGTACTTGGCAGGGGCCTGCGCGTGTTGACCGAGCGGGAAACATTCCGGACTCGTGCGGCTGCGGTCATCCAAGGCTATCGCACCAATGACCTTACCTTCCGAGTATTCCGTGATGAGTCGCTCCAGCAGTATCGAAGCCTGTTTGATCTTGCGAGCCGCTACACTTATCTCGCGGCGAAGAGTTACGATTATGAGACGGGCTTGCTGGGAACATCTGACGGGCAAGAGGTTTTTAATCGGATCGTCGCATCGCGGTCTCTTGGAGATTTGACTGGCGGCAGACCGCAAGCGACCGTCAGCGACTGCGGAGACTCGGGTCTCGCAGGCACCCTCGCCAAACTCAACGCGGACTTCTCAGTCGCCAAGGGCAACCTTGGCATCAACAATCCAGTTCTAGAGAATTCGCTTTTCTCACTGCGCCGAGAGTTGTTCAGATTGAAGGATAGTCCCCACCCGCAGAGTGACGAAGCTTGGAGCCAGACGCTCGAGAGCTACATTGTTCCGGATATTGTGAGCGATAGTGATGTCGTCACGTTCTGCCAGGGATTGGCAAGGGTTGCAGGGACCAAAATGCCTGGGATTGTCATTCCATTCCAAACAGTCATCGATAGGAACTTGAATTTCTTCGGACTACCCAAAGCTGCCGGAGATACTTCTTATAGCCCTAGCCGTTTCGCGACGAAGATTTCCGCGGCGGGCCTGGTCGTCCCAGGGTACATTGGGATGTGGCCCCTAACCGGTAATGGTACAGCCGATCTCAGCAACGCTAATTCTCTTAGTGCGAGTCCCCACGCCTATTTGATCCCCTGTGGATATGACAGCATGTGGGCACCAACGGCTGACGGATCCGTCCGAAGCTGGAAGGTTCAAGACCAAGCAATCCCGTTGCCCTATAATCTCGGGGGCACCCAGTTGAGCAGTGGCCGATTTTTCTCCGCCACCGGCAGCTTGACTGAGCAGCCTTGGACCACTCGCAAACACGCGGAATTCAGGATGATCGAGGATGATGCTCCTTATTTGGGTCGGATACCCTGGGAGTACACCGACACCCGCCTGATCGGTCGGAGCGTCTGGAATAGTAGATGGAAGCTTGTCATCTCTGCCTCCACCTTGGGAAGATCGGAGGACGCGGACGCAAACCTCACGAAGTTTGCCAACAGCGTGGATGACATCCATTTGTTCTTCCGAACGTATTCCCATTCAGGCAATCAATAGATTCCTTGTCGTCACCACATGACGGAGTGATGACGTAGTTAAGCACGTAACCCCATTGAAAAGTAAGCGTGGTCTGTAGCACCGCCTGAAGATGTTGGCCGATAGTATTTCATAAGTGTCATAGTTTGCAGACCTATGACACTTATGAATGAATCTCTCTTGAAGACTGATCGGATTGGCCGCCTGCGCTATACTC
>Ga0164294_10001201_pt1 | contig 24181 bp, 27 predicted proteins | sample GEODES005metaG_FD_111479 | JGI IMG/M metagenome (GOLD analysis project Ga0164294, IMG submission 111479) | Oligotrophic lake water microbial communities from Sparkling Lake, Wisconsin, USA - GEODES005 metaG | ecosystem: Environmental > Aquatic > Freshwater > Lake | place: USA: Sparkling Lake...
TGTGGCACAATACGCAGTCTGCACCGCCAAAGCGTGTGCTTAATAGAAATGACAAAAGGATCCGAATATGAACATTCTTGACGCTGTAGATGCAGTATCCCTGCGCAAAGACATCCCACAGTTCCGTGCTGGCGATGAGCTCAAGATCCATGTTCGTGTTATCGAAGGTAACAAGAGCCGTCTTCAGGTTTTCCAAGGAATCGTTATCCGTCGTCAAGGCGATGGCGTTCGTGAAACTTTCACAATCCGTAAGGTTTCTTACGGTGTTGGTGTTGAGCGTACCTTCCCAGTGCACACCCCAGTTATTGAAAAGATCGAGCTAGTTAAGAAGGGCGAAGTACGTCGCGCTAAGCTGTACTACCTTCGTGACCTACGCGGTAAGGCTGCAAAGATTCGCGAAAAGCGCGATGGCGTTGAAGGTTACGGCGATGGAATTCTTTCTACACCAGAACCAGTTGTAATTGCTGCACCAGTTGTTGAGGCAGTTGTTGAAGCACCAGTTGTTGAGGCAGTTGTTGAAACTCCAGTTGAAGTAGTTGCAGAGGCACCTACGGTTGAAGCGGTTGCTGATGAAGCAACTGAAGCTCCAAAAGCTGAATAATCTTTTCAATGCGCAATAAGGGATCCCTCCTTAAGGAGCTCCCAGTCCTGGTTGTTGTTGCACTTGTTGTTTCCCTGCTCATAAAGACTTTCTTGGTTCAGTTTTTCTATATTCCATCTGGGTCAATGGAAAACACTTTGCAAGTTGAAGATCGAGTTGCGGTTAACAAGATTCCTTTTATTTCACAATCAATTGACCGCGGTGATGTAGTTGTGTTCCGCGATCCAAATAACTGGTTACCTGAAATGCTTGATTACGGCACCAACAAATATGTAGCTCAGGCTAAAAGCGCACTCGTTGCAGTGGGTGTGCTTCCAAACCCTGCAAAGCAGTACTTGGTAAAGCGAGTAATTGGTGTTGAAGGTGATCGTATTGTTTGTTGCAGTAAAGATTCAAAGCTGACCATCAACGGTGTTGAAGTAACCGAGCCATATATCTTTGCGGGCAATAAGCCATCTGAATTAGAGTTTGATGTCACGGTTCCTAAGGGCAAGTTGTGGGTAATGGGAGATCACCGAGGAGCAAGTGCTGATTCTCGCTACCACCAGGAAGATATCAACAAGGGTTTTATTCCCGTCTCCAAGGTAACTGGCCGGGTAGTTGCAGTTATCTGGCCCTTTAAGAACATTACGTATGTTCCAAAAGTGGATGTATTAAAAAAGTAACCGTATGAAGGTTATTGAGAAACTTCTCTCAGATGCTGGAATTTCACCAATTGCAGGTGTTGATGAGGCTGGTCGAGGGGCATGTGCCGGGCCTTTGGTAATTGCATCGGTTGTATTTCATGATCCATTTGCCCCGGAGTTATCTGTTGTTCGAGACTCTAAAGAGATATCTGAAAATAAGCGAGATTCAGTTTTTGAGTTGATTACAAGTATCGCTGCATCTGTCAGTGTTGTAATTGTTACGGCAGCAGAAGTTGATGCTCGTGGCGTCCACGCTGCAAATCTTGATGGAATGCGCAGAGCGGTTCAGGGATTAGCTGTTGAGCCCGCATATGTTTTAACAGATGGTTATGCCATAGAAGGCTTAGGTATTCCTAATCTTGCGGTCTGGAAAGGTGATCAAGTTGTAGTCTCAATCAGTGCTGCATCTGTGATCGCCAAGGTCACTCGTGATCGCATTATGCGTGACATAGATACACAGTTTCCACAGTATGGCTTTGCTGGGCATAAGGGATATATCACCGCTGCCCATACCCAAGCACTCATTGAGCATGGACCGTGTTCACAGCACCGCACCTCCTTCGCAAATGTTGCAGCGCTCATCCACAAGTAATCTAAAACAAAGAGTGGGTTGTGATCAATCTGAATAGATTGGATCCATGTTTTTTCAATCAAAAGATTTGCTGGATGAGTATGAATCACGTCTTATTCTTTTTTCGGCAATAGAGCCTGGACATACGGGCTGGAGCCAAGAGATACAACGTCTTGGCGCAGCCACAGTTCTTCAGGGACTTCTTGGAGGTCGCTATAACACTAAGTCCTGCTCAATAGTGCTTAAAAAGTTAGAGCAGACAAATCTAGAGATGCTTCAAATAGCGGTACGTGCAAGTGAGTCTGAGTTTATTTATCCAGGTCATGGGCAGTGGCCAGCACAAGTGGATCAATTATCAAATCCACCTATTGGTTTAATTGTGAAGGGTCAGATCTCGTGTTTGAGCGAAAAATCAATCGCCATAGTTGGAACACGAGAACCTAGCGACTATGGAAGAGAGGTTGCATCTGATTGTGCAAAGGCTTTTGTCTCCCACGGCTGGCATGTAGTGAGTGGAGGGGCGATAGGAATTGATACATCTGCCCATACAGCAGCTCTAAAGGCATCTGGAAAATCTATTGCGGTAATTGCATCAGGAGTCTTGATTGATTATCCAACCTCTAACTCAGCACTCTTTAGGTCAATCACCGCACATGGTGCTTTGGTCAGTGAGGTCATGCCACATGTTCGTGCTGCTCAAAATCGATTCTTAACAAGAAACCGATTAATTGCAGCACTTTCTTGTGCAACTCTTGTTGTTGAAGCGGCATACAGAAGTGGCTCACTGCGAACAGCACGTAATGCATCTGATCTCATGAGACCAGTAATGGCGATTCCAGGACAGCTCAATTCGCCAATGAGTCAGGGGTGCCATCGATTAATTGCAGAACGTGCTGCAGAGATAGTGACGTCGGTGGCAGATGCAGTGGAGTTTGTTGGTGCCAATTAGTGAGAGAATAGGTCTATGAGTGATTTCCGTTCGGGCTTCGTTGCCATTGTTGGCCGCCCAAACGTTGGTAAATCAACCTTGATTAATGCATTAGTGGGAAGCAAGATTGCAATCACCTCCCACCATCCCAACACCACACGCACCGCTATTCGCGGCATTGTTCATGGTGATAATTTTCAGGCGGTACTTGTTGATACTCCCGGTGTTCACAAGCCAAAGACTTTATTGGGTCAACGCCTCAATCAAGTTGTTGATCAGAGCATGGACTCAGTTGATATCGTCATTATGTGTATCCCTGCGGATGAGACTTCTGGTGCTGGCGATACATTTATCGCTCAGGGAATCGCCAAACATCCAGGAGCAAAGAAGTTTGCAGTAATTACCAAGACAGATTTGATTGCCAAAGAGAAGCTTGCCATCAGATTACTTGGCATTATGAAGATCGCAGAGGGTTTTGTATGGGATGAAATTATTCCAGTCTCTGCTGCCATTCATGATCAGGTTGATTTACTCAATGAATTGATCGGCAAAAACCTGCCTTCAGGCCCCGAGTATTACCCAGCAGGAACAACAAGTGATCAAGCCATCGATCAAATTATCTGTGAATATATCCGTGAAGCAGCACTCCAGGATGTGCGAGAAGAGTTACCACATAGCATCGTTGTTACCATCGATGAGTTTGGTGAGCGGGAGGAGAAGGGTTCACGTCCATTCTTTGATGTTCATGCAACTATCCATGTTGAGCGTGACACACAACGTGCAATTTTGTTGGGACACCAAGGCGCACGATTGAAAGAGATTGGTATTCGTGCACGAGCAGATATCGAGCGTGTGTTAGGTGCAAAGATCTTTCTTGGCCTACACATTAAAGTCTCAAAGGAATGGCAGAAGGATCCTAAGCTGCTTGCGAAATTAGGGTTTGGCGAGAAGTCCTAATCTGTTTTTCGACTAGCTAAATAAGAACCAACGAGCACCAACGGCAATCCAATAATGATTCCCGCTGTCAATGGCTCCTTCAAAATGATCACACCTAGGACGACTGCGATTGCTGTGTTTAGGTAAGCAACTAGGGAGCTTCGTGCCGGACCAATCTCTGCAACGACTTTAAAGAAGACGATAAAGGCGAATGCGGTGCTGAAAACTCCTAATGAAATCAATGCCAGGGCAGAATTCATAGAGATTCGTGCTGGCCATTGAGCAATTGCAAGGGGTGTCCAAAATATCGTTGTAATAGCCATGGCTAAGCCATTAATTGCAATTCCATCAACAAGTGGCAAATTACTGGTAATCATGATGACTGCGTAGGCATATCCCATCGATGCCACGATCACCATTGCAATGGACAGCAGATCGCTATTGCCTGACAAGCTTTCAATTCCGACGACCAGAATCAATCCGAGAAAACCAAGAACGATTCCGAATACTCGTTTGAACTGCCAGACAGAGTGATCTCCACGAAGTGAAGTAATGATCGTGGCAAAGATCGGTACAGTTGAAACCAGTAATCCGGCCAGACCAGTATTGATTTTTTGTTCAGCGGTTGTGATTAAAATCCATGGGCCGATCATCTCCATTAATGCATATAAGGCAACATATTTGAATTCAAGAACTGCGCCATTAAATTTCTTGCGATAGATGGCGATAGGAATCAAAATTGATGCCCCAATTAAGGTGCGACCTGCCACAACTGCTGCAGGGGAGAAATCTTCAACCGCAATCTTCATTAAGAGATATGGAACTCCCCACAGTACGCCCGCTAAAGCGAAATAAATCGATGATCTACGTGTCATTTAAGCAATCACAACAGGCTCGGCACAATAGTTCTTGACCTTAAGACTCAGGATGAGTTGTGATTTGGGCATCTGGCAAGGATAGACTGTTCCAGTCAGCGTTGACCACAAGTGGTGGCAGTTTATGAGCCCCTTAATTAGACAATAAAATTGTTGGAGTAGATCATGCGTATTGGTGTCCTTACTGGCGGCGGAGATTGCCCTGGTTTAAATGCAGTTATTCGTGCAGTAGTTCGCAAAGGTGTTAAAGAGTATGGCCACGAGTTTGTTGGGTTTCGTGATGGATGGAAGGGGCCACTAGAGGGTCTGACTAAGCCGTTAAATATTGAAACTACCCGCGGAATTTTGCCTCGCGGTGGAACAATTCTTGGTTCATCACGCACCAACCCATTTAAAATTGAGGGTGGCGTAGAAAAGATTAAGGAAAACTTAGAAAAAGCTGGCATCGATGCCTTGATCGCAATCGGTGGTGAAGATACTTTGGGCGTTGCAACAAAACTGGATGCACTTGGCGTTAAAGTGATTGGTGTCCCAAAGACTATTGATAATGATCTCAACAACACTGATTACACATTTGGTTTTGATACGGCGGTTAATATTGCAGTTGAGGCTATTGATCGACTACACACAACAGCTGAATCACATCACCGTGCATTGATCGTTGAAGTAATGGGTCGTCACGCAGGCTGGATAGCCTTGCATTCAGGACTTGCAGGCGGTGCCACATGTATTTTGATTCCAGAGCAAAAGTTTTCTGTTGAAAAGGTGTGCGAGTGGGTTGAATCTCGATTTAAGTCTCATTACGCACCGATCATTGTTATTGCAGAAGGTGCGATTCCTCAAGATGGGGACATGATTGTTAAGGATCAGACACTTGACTCATTCGGCCATGTAAAGCTTTCAGGTATTGGCGACTGGCTAGCAGGTCAGATAGAAGAGAGAACCGGTAAGGAAGCACGCACCTCTGTATTGGGACACATCCAACGTGGTGGAACTCCAACAGCATTTGACCGTGTTCTTGCCACTCGCTTCGGACTTCATGCGATCACTGCCGCTCACGAAGGCGACTGGGGCACAATGGTTGCCCTTCACGGTACAAACATTGTCCGTGTGCCATTGGCGTCAGCAACCGAGAAGCTTAAGACCGTTCCTTTAGAGCTATATAAGGAGTCAGAGATCTTCTTCGGGTAATTGCCGCGCGCGAATACTTTCGAACTCTCTACACTTCTCCGATGAGCACAAACTTAGACTCACTGTTCACACCTGGCCTTGTTGCTGCCCAGCAACCAACATGGCCGGGTGGACCAGAGGGTGAACCAATTAAAGCAGCGGTTGCACAACTTAAAGCGTTGCCACCACTTGTCTTTGCTGGTGAATGTGATGATCTGAAAGCTCGCATCGCACTTGCCGCAGAAGGAAAAGCTTTTTGGTTACAAGGCGGAGACTGTGCAGAAACTTTTGTCGCAGCAACTGCTGATTCAATTCGAAATCGGATTAAAACAATTTTGCAGATGGCAGCTGTTTTGCAGTATCACTCAAGCTTGCCAGTTATCAAGGTTGGTCGTATGGCAGGGCAGTTTGCTAAGCCTCGTTCAAGTGATTTCGAAACCCGTGGTGAGGTCACCCTGCCCGCATACCGAGGCGACGCAGTTAACGATATTGAATTTACTGAAAGTTCCCGTACTCCAGATCCACAACGCTTAGTGCGCGTTTACAACACATCTGCAGCAACACTTAACTTGGTACGCGCATTTACGCAAGGTGGGTTTGCAGATCTTCGCCAGGTCCATGAATGGAACAAAGGTTTTATTCGCGACTCAAAGGTTGGCGAGCGTTATGAAAAAATGGCAAGTGAAATTGGACGCGCTCTAGCATTTATGAAATCAGCAGGTGTTGATCCTGAGAGCTTTAAGTCAGTCGATTTCTTTTCAAGTCATGAGGCGCTCATTCTGGAGTATGAAAAGGCGTTGACTCGTATCGATTCACGCACGGGAGATGCCTATGATGTGTCAGGTCACTTCGTGTGGATTGGTGAGCGCACGCGACAACTAGATGGTGCGCATGTTGATTTTGCATCAAAGATCCGAAACCCAATAGGTATCAAGCTTGGACCAAAATCTACAGTTGCAGATGCTCTTGCATTAATCGACAAGCTAGATCCAAACCGTGAACCAGGACGTATTACATTTATTACACGTATGGGTGCTAAAAACATCCGAGAAATCTTGCCTGGACTAGTCGACGGTGTAACAAAGTCTGGGGCAACGGTTTTGTGGGTATGCGATCCAATGCATGGCAATACTTATGAGGCACCAACTGGCTATAAGACCCGCAGCTTTGATGATGTCATGGATGAAGTAAAGGGATTTTTCGAAGTTCACAAGGCACTCGGAACACATCCAGGGGGAGTTCATATCGAACTTACTGGTGATGATGTCACTGAGTGCGTTGGTGGCGGGGAAGAGATCTCTCACGATGATTTAGCCTCACGGTATGAAACTGCGTGCGATCCACGCCTTAATCATGCACAATCTTTGGAGCTCGCCTTTCTAGTTGCCGAAATGTTGCGCGATCGCTAATTTTGGTCAGTGCCTTTTCTCCTTACCTCCCTCAAGACTCCTATAGGCACCTTGAATCTATTGGCCGATGATCAGATTTTAATCGGGGCAAACCTATCGACAGTCTCGGCCTTCAAAGCTGGGAAAGATATTAAGGTTGTTAAATCAATTCCAGTTATTTCAGATCTCATTAGCGATTACTTTGATGGCGATCTAACCGCCCTCAACGGAATTCAAGTCAGGCAACCCGGTGCAGCATTTTCGCAAGCTGCATGGAAGATGATGCGAAAGATTGCACCAGGCAAAACATTTTCTTACTCCGATTTAGCAGCTAAAGCGGGCTCGCCTGCTGCCGTGCGTGCAGCAGGAAGTGCCTGTGCAAACAATGCGATCATGCTTGTTGTTCCATGCCACCGTGTTGTTAAAACTGGGGGAGCGTTAGGAAATTACGCATACGGTGTTGAAAAGAAACAATGGCTATTAAGCCACGAGGGCTTTCTTTAAGATTTCAATTGCTTCGGCACACTGTTCATCATCAAAATCTAAATGCGTCACTAACCGTGCATACTGTGGGCCAAGTGCGCTTATCCACAATCCAGCATCACGGCATCGTTGGGCAAGTTCTGCAGCCGATATTGGTAAAGCTGATAAATCTAAGCCCACAATGTTTGTTTCAACAGTAGTTGGATCAATCAAAGTTGTATCAATTGCTGCAATTGCAACGGCAATTTCCTTGGCACGGCGATGATCTTCAGCCAATCGGGGGATGTTGTTATCAAGTGCATAGTGAGCACCTGCTGCTAGCAAACCAACCTGTCGCATTCCTGCCCCATAACGCTTGCGCCACACACGAGCTGTAGCAACACGATCCTTGGTAGAAAGCATCACTGAGCCAACCGGTGCTCCTAATCCCTTTGAAAGACAGACACTAATAGTGTCGAAATACTTTCCATACTCTGCAAGTGAAACACCTGATGCAACGTGAGCATTCCAGATACGAGCACCATCGAGGTGTAACGCTAATCCGAGTTCATCAGCACCTGTGCGCAGAGCAGCGATCTCAGAGATTGGCTGAACAGTTCCGCCACCAAAGTTGTGTGTGTTCTCAACTGCAATCGCTGTTGTCGAAACCAGGTACGGGCCACTGTCAGGTCGAGCGATTTCAAGGGCATCTGCGGCTCTGAGCAAGCCATTTTTGGCAGGGAAGGTTCTGGTAGTAATCCCGCTGAATACGGCGGCGGCTCCAAGTTCAGCTCGCACAATATGGCTATTTGTCTCTGCAATTAACTCTTGACCTGGTGCAACCAACATGCGAATGGCCAATTGATTGGCTAATGATCCAGTGGGCGTGAATACCCCAGCCTCTTTACCAAACATCGCAGCGACTCTTTCTTCAAGAGCGTTAACAGTTGGGTCATCCCCATAAACATCATCGCCGACTGGAGCATGAGCAATCTCTTCGCGCATAGCCGCAGATGGACGGGTAACAGTGTCGCTTCGAAGATCAATAGCCATGGCCTATGTTCTCACGATTCCTTAAGAACAATGACTAACATTGCGATTAAAACGAGTACACCACCTAAGGTCTTTTGAAGAGTGAGGATTTCCCCGCCAAAGACAATTGCAAAGAAGGCTGCAAAGACAACCTCCATAGTCAAAATAACGGCAACCTTTGTGGTGCTCATGTGCGCCTGAGACCAGGTCTGCACAACGAATGCAACTGCAGTAGCAAATACTGCAGTAAAGATAACTGTTGCCCAAACACCACCATCAGGAGGTAGCTGATATCCACCTTCAAAGATTGATGCAACGCCAGACATAACTCCACAAACACTGAGCTGAACCACTGTCAATGCATAAGCATCACGCCCACCACTCCATTTGCCTAGAGCAATAATGTGAGCACCAAATGCAAATGCACTTCCTAATACAAGTAATTCTCCGAAACCAATTGACCAGCCTTGCAATGAAAGTAAGGCAAGTCCAGCAGTGGCAACGCCAACACAGATCCACGTCAACGCTGTTATGCGAGCCTTTAAGATTATGGCAGCAAGTAGCGGTGTGAACACAATATATAAGCCTGTTATAAAACCAGTGATTGCAGCACCTGTTCGTGCCAAGCCTAAGGTCTGCAAAATATAGCCGGTGCCTAAGAACAAGCCTGCAAGTGAACCCCGAAGAAGTAAATCTCTATTAAATAGTTTTAAGCATTGTGGTCGAATCAAGATCATTACTAAAACGGCCACAACAAATCTACTAAACAAGAAGTTGTTCACCGTTTGTCGTTCGATGGCATCTTTCATGACAACAAATGCCAGACCCCATACTGCCGCTACAGAAAGCAGTGCCCAAGGAGCAATTTTTAAATGAAGTTGGTGTCGAGTGGACATTAGCCGCGCAATTTCTTGAGTAAGGCTACTTCCTCGCCGTGTTTTAGCTCCATACCGGGGGTTTCAAGAATCAAAGGAGCGTTAGCTACTGCAGGGTGGGCGAGTAATTCTTTGAAAGGATCAACACCGATATGGCCGTCACCTAAATTCTGATGTCGATCTTTAAGCGCTCCGCACACATCCATTGAGTCATTTGCATGAATTAATTGGACTCGCTCAATGCCTGCTATCTGAACCAATAAATCAAGAGTGGCGGTCATACCGCCCTTTACGGAGATGTCATGGCCTGCGGCAAAAACATGGCACGTGTCTAAACAAATACCAACCTTAGGGTGGTATTCCAGAGCCTTTAAATACATTTCAAGATCATCTAACTTCTTAACAAGTGATTGACCTTGTCCGGCTGTTGGTTCAAGTAAAAGGTATGGAGCGTCATCACCTAACGCATTCAAGATTGGCATCATGCCTTCATGAATTTGCTTCCATGCTTTCTCAACGTGGTTAACATCTACAGCAGAACCAGTGTGAATAACTACACCAAGGGCGCCTATATCTGCGCCACGTTGCAATGAGTACTGTGTAGATGCCAACGAGTTTAAGTACGTCGCCTCAGTAGGGGAGCCCAGGTTTACTAAGAATGGAGCGTGAACGTAGGTTTCGATATCTAATTCAGCGGCCTTGATCTTGAAAGCTTCATCCAACTCTGGCTTTGCATCTGGCATCGCCCATGTTCGTGGACTTGAAGCAAATACTTGTATTGCTTCTGCACCAATTGTTTGGGCGTATGCGATTGAGCGCTTTGCCATGCCGCCTGTTGTGGGGGTGTGGGCACCGATACGGGGTTTCTTAACGGGCGTAGGCATTGGCTTACCCTACGGTAATCGTCACCAAGCTGCCACGTTTAACCTTGGTGTTTACTGCAGGAGAAACTTTCTTTACAACCTTTTTCTTGGCATTTCCTATTGTCACAACCTTTACCTCTAATCCAAGGGATTCAAGTGCCGCCCTGCCAGCACTGGCCTCCATGGTGATAATTGTTTTTGGAATAAATGTGTAACGAGGACCATTTGATATAAGGATTGAAACCTTTCCACCCTTATTGGCAGTTGATCCTCCTGCAGGGTTTTGTGAAATAACTGCAAGCTCTGGAGTTGTCTCGCTATAGGCATAGCTGGCGTCAACGTTAAATCCAGCCTCTGTTAACTCATTAAGTGCTTGTTCACCACTTTTTCCCACATAGGAAACGAGCGCTACTTGTTCGATTCCTTTAGAAAGGATTAAGTTGACCTTCGACCCACGCTTGACAGATGAACCTGAATCTGGAGTTGAAGAAATGACAAATCCTTTTGGAATATCAGAGTTAAAAACTTCTGTCGTTGTACCAACAGTTAGTGGATACTTGTTAATAACAAGCTGAGCAGCCTCTGGCGTTAATCCCTTAGTTGATGGAATTGTGTAACGCTCTGGACCTTTAGAAATAATCAATTTGACGTTACCACCAGCATCAACTTTTCCACCCCCGGGTGGCACAGACTCAATAATCTTTCCCTTTGGAATCTCTTCGTCATAGCGATTTTCAAGCAATACTGCAGTTAATCCCAACTGTGAAAATGATGAGGCTGCTTCATTAAATGTTCCACCAACGGTAGATGGAACAACAACTCGAGATCCTGGTCCAACTAAGGTCCACCAACCACCAACGCCTACTGCAACTGCCAAGAGCAGGGCGACCTTGCGGTTTCTACGAACTCGCTTACTTGCACGCTTCTTCTTCTCTTCTTGTTTCTTAATCTCACGAGTGCTCTCTTTGACCTCAACTGTGGCTTCTTGTATCGGCTCTTCCTTAACCTTCTTTCGAGCCTTCTCTCGAATAGGTTCAACGGGAAGATCCAAACCAAGATCTAGTTGGCTCTTTTTAGGATCAATTTCTATTTGAATCTTTTGCAGGCGCTCAAGAAATTCGGCAGCAGTACGGGGGCGATCATCAGGGTTTTTAGCTGTTGCACTTGCAATCAAATCATCTAGTCCTTGAGGAATCTCCTTTCGTTTGCTGCGAAGTCGTGGGATTTCATCGTTGACATGCATGTATGCGATTTGAATAGGCGAATCACCGTTAAATGGTTTCTCTCCTGTGAACATCTCAAATGCAACTATTCCTGCTGCATACACATCACTTCTAGAATCAGCAATGCCACGTTGGACTTGCTCGGGGGATAGGTAGGAAACACTGCCCAAGATGACGCTTGATTCAGCTGTCATGGTTGTACCAATTAATTCACCACGCGCTAAACCAAAATCTGCAATCTTGATACGACCATCTTTTGAGATCAATATGTTTTCGGGTTTGATGTCTCTGTGAACAATCCCTAAGTCATGTGCGGCGGCAAGGGCAGACAAGATAGGTGTCAAGTAATTAATGGCATCTTTAATTTCAAATCGGCCACGTTCATTTAAATACTCACGCAGAGTATGGCCTTCGATAAACTCCATGACTAGGAATACTGCGGGAATACCGCTTTGATTCCAACCTTGATCTTGCACTGCGACAATATTTGGATGTGTGAGAGCTGCTGCGGCTTTAGCTTCTCGAATAAAGCGCGAAACAAACGCTTCGTCTTGTGCCAAATGTGCGTGCATGATCTTAACGGCAACTTTGCGATCTAGGCGGGTATCTAGCGCCTCATAGATCGTTGCCATTCCACCATTTGCGACCTGACGCAGTAGTTGGTATCGCCCATCAATGAGCTCACCAGATAGATCAGACATGTGCAGATTTTATTGAGTGTGCCAGTAGGAGTGGCAGAGGGCGCGCCCAAAACAGTTACGAAGTGAGTTTAAACTCGCAATTTACGCGGGTTTCATCCCTAGCAAAGTGTTTATCTTGATCAACTTGCCATTGACGCATTTGAACCTCGATATGTGCACCATCTCGATTTAACACACGTTGCAATCCGATTTCTGGTTCGATATCAAGCCAATAGGTGATTGCTCCAGACTCTCGAACAATTTGTTGTGCGGCCCCAACACCTTCAAGAATTAGGTAATCGGTAGGGATAACTCTCTCTTCACGATCAAATTGCATGGTGTGCCAGTTAAATATCTTGATCACAAACTCATCACCGGCACGGTGCGCTGCAGTAATTTGGTCCAAAGTTTCAGACAGGACGCTACTAAGAGCGTTATCCCAACCGTTATACAAATCATCCATATGAATAACTCTGACCGTTGAATTTACTGATAGCTCGGCTTCTAGTTGTGCGGCATAGGTTGTCTTACCGGCACCTGCTGGGCCATCAATAGCTAAGAGAGTCACGCCAACGCTTCCAGCCAACAACGGCTACTGCGGTAAAGATTCCGTATAGCAACGCGGTGAACCAATAACCGAGTAATAGGTATTGAACAGTTGCAACAACATCAACAATTACCCAGACAATCCATGTTTCAAACTTTTCGTAAATCATCATCAACTGCGCAGTTAAGCTGCCGATCAATACAAATGCATCGGTCCAGGTTGCGGCCGCACCGATAGTTGAAAGGACAGGAGATAAAACAGCAACACTTACTAATGTTGCAATGGCTATGTTTCTCCGGCCACGGCCCGAAACATGTCCGGGCACAGCACCAGTTGGTGCCCACCCAAACCATCCATAGATTGCTGCGATCACGAAAATTATTTGCAGAGCCGCGCTTGCAAAAAGCTCTACTTGGTAGAAAAAGACACCATACAAAACGCTACTAAACGCCCACCATGGCCAAGTGATTCTTTTCTTAGTTGTGCCTAAGATGACTGCAGACAACGAAGTGAGTGCTGCAACAAACTCCAAAATCGAAACGTCATAATCCCAAGCAGTAAATAAAGTGGTTGACATGAATTTCCTTTCCGCATCCGCATTACCGGATGGGTCAATCGGTCGGTCTGAATTTCAGACCCTCTCAGCCTTTACGGCTCCCGTGGTTAATACTCTAGCGTGAAATTAGTAGGCGCTTGATGAATGCAGCACCGGCAACACGAATACGACGAGCAGTAGATGTTTTTGCGCGTTGATTAAAAATGTCGTACCCAATCTTTTCTACTTCATCCACAATGCCACAATACAAAGTACTTGCCGCTTCTATACATGGACGACTAGACGCTTCAAGCATGGCTATTCCTGGGGTGGCCTCTGCCTGTAGTTGACGAACCCGTGCTATCTGAAACTTAAGTGCTTCTACGATTTCTGGTGTTAATACACGCTCTTCTAGCATTTCGCGGGTAACACCAAACTGAGCCAGCTCTTTAATTGGTAGATATACACGACCACGATCTAAATCTTCATCAACATCTCGTATGAAGTTTGCCAACTGAAAGGCAATGCCTAACTTCTTGGCAGCCTCATAGGCATCCTTGTGTAAAGGACCAAGGATTGGCACCATTTCAAGGCCGATTACAGCAGCAGAACCGTAAACATACTCCAGCAAATCTTCATATGTTTCATACTCTTGTACCGTTAAATCCATGGTCATCGAATGCAGAAATGCTTCAAAGTGTTCGTGAGGGATCTCAAAGCGTTTGACTGTGTCGATCAGGGCGCGACCTACATGATCAACACTTGTTCCTTTTTTTAGATCAGCTAAAACCCCATCACCCCAGCTACTTAACGCTTGTGCTTTTTCTTCAATGCTTAATTCAGAGGCCAAATCATCGACAATTTCATCTGCATAACGGGCAAAACCATATAAGGCATGAACAAAGGGACGCTTTGCTTTAGGAAGCAAAAGCGTTGCTAGAAAATAGGTCTTGCCGTGTAGCGCATTTAACCGCTTGCACTCCGCATACGATGCACGAAGATCAGGATCGGTAATCCCAGCAGCAGTTAATTCATCCACTTACTTAACCGGACCCACGATGCGTTCTGCAGCAAGTCTTCCGGAAATCAAAACCATTGGAACGCCAACTCCTGGTTGTGTTCCAGATCCAGCAAAGACAACGTTTTCAATTCCAGCTGCCATGTTGCGTGGTCTAAATGGACCGGTTTGGAAAAAGGTATGTGCACTAGCAAATGGTGCGCCAGCCTCCATACCTTGTGCCTGCCAATCAAGCGGAGTTGTTAGAACTTCAGTCTCAATCGAATCACCAAAGCCGGTGTACCCACGCTTTTCCATTGTTTCAACCATGTGATCTCGATATGGCTTTGCTTGATTAGTCCAATCAATATCAGCAGTTAGGTTTGGGGTAGGAAATAAGATGTAGTAAGAGTGCTTGCCAGCCGGTGCTAGGGATGCATCATCTTTTGATGGAAGTGTTACCAAGATACTTGGATCACTCATTAACTGCTTCTTCTTAATGAGCTCATCAAACACACCATCCCACGATTCTCCGAAGTGAATGTTGTGGTGGGCGGCGAAGTCGTACTCCTTCGAGGAGCCAGCCAACATGGTCACACAAGAAGGGGAGTAGTTCAGGCGCTTAACATTTAATGGAGTTTTACCCAAGAGGTCGCGCCAAGCAACAGGCAGATCAGGATTCAAAATTACGGCATCGCACTCAATGCGCTGGCCATCTTCTGTGATGACCGCCTTTGCACGACCATTTTGCACATCTACCTTTGCAACAGTTGTGCTGTATTTGAATTCCACGCCATGCTTTTGTGCAGCCGCTGCCATCGCGCGCGGTACTGCGTGCATTCCGCCCTTAGGAAAGAACACTCCGTTAACAGAGTCCATGTATGCAATGACTGCATAAATAGCTAGCGCCTGTTGTGGACTAACACCTGCATACATGGCTTGAAATGAGTACACACGTTGCAGACGTGGATCTTTCATAAACTGATTCACCTTTGGCGATAGTCTGCGGAAACCACCGAGTGCGATCAATCGAGCAAGATTTGGTGTTAACAGATTAAAAGGTGAATCAATGTTGCGATCAATAAAGTCATTCATTTCATACTTATAGAGCTTTGTAACAAACTCCACATAGCGGGCGTATCCAGCTGCTTCTTCTGGGCTGATCTTGTCTGCAATTTCAGCTTCCATCTGGGCAGTATTTGCATGCACATCTAGTTGAGATCCATCTGCATAAAAAGCTCGGTACAAAGGAGAAACAGGCATAAGTTCTACCCAGTCCTTCATGTCTTCACCCACGCAACTAAATGCATCTTGAATCAAAGATGGCATTGTTAGAACTGAAGGACCAGTATCAAATGAGTATCCATCTTTTTGTAGAAGGCCGCTACGACCACCTGGCACAGACTCACGTTCAATAACAGTTACCTTGCGACCAGCACCAGCTAAGCGAAGCGCCGCACTTAGTCCTGCATAGCCTGCGCCAACAATGACAACATGATCGGTGGGGCCTTTAACACGTGCGGGCATTACTTACTCCTCTTAGTTGCGACATTTGCAAGCTCAACGAGCATTGCATTTCCATCTTCTGTAAACACCGCAGATTGCGCCGCGGTTAATGCTTGATCTGTTAAGCGTTCAATAGTTGCTTCAAGTTCTGCTTTCGCACCGGTGGATTCAATGATTTCTCGAAGTACTTCAACACCGTGAGCATCCAGGTCAGGCTTGCCAAAGTGCTTTCGAGCAATCTCACGCTGGGACTCTGATTGGCGATCATTTGTCATAGCAATCAATACAGTTCGCTTACCTTCGCGCAGATCATCACCGGCAGGCTTTCCAGTTACAGATGGATCTCCAAAGACACCCAGTAGATCATCACGAAGTTGGAACGCCTCACCTAATGGAAGTCCATAGGCAGACAGTGCGGCAAAAATTTGCGGTGAGGCGGCAGATGTCATTGCTGCACCCAAATGCAATGGACGTTCAATTGTGTATTTGCCCGACTTATAACGGGCAATCTTCATGGAACGCTCAACACTTGTTGTCTTTTGTGTTTGTTCATGTATGTCTAAGAACTGTCCTGCCATCAATTCAACACGCATCTCGTTGTAGTACGGAAAGACCCGAGCAAATTGTTCTGTTGTTAATCCAGCGCTATTTAACATTTGATCTGACCAGACAAGTGCCAAGTCACCCAGTAACACAGCTGCAGATAATCCATACTGAGGCGCAAATCCATCTAACTCATCTTGAAAATGGATTGTTTCAAAGTGGCGGTGTATAGAAGGCTTTCCACGACGAGTATCTGATCCATCCATTAAGTCATCATGAATCAGGGCACATGCTTGTAAAAGTTCCAGTGCAGCTATCGCTCGGATGATAGGTTTTTCTAAAGATCCTCCTGATGCTGCAAATCCTGCGTATGCAAACAATGGGCGAAGTCGCTTGCCGCTATCTAATAAAAATGATGTCAATACATCCGAAACAGGGGATAGCTCTGCCGAGATCGTATTCAGATAGGCGCTTTCAAAGTTAAGGAAGATGGCTAACTCTTCTTCAACGGCGCTACGAACGCTTGTTAACGTTGCTTTTGGCTCTGAACTCACTCGGTAACGGTACCCTCACCCAGTGGTACTTCGCACTTCGTATTCATTCGAGTTCTTCCCTCCAAAGGATGTTGAGGGTGAAGAACGGTTGTGGGCTGCCATCGATGGCCTTAAATCAATAACCCCTGACTTTGTTTCAGTGACCTACGGGGCGGGAGGATCCACCCGAGATCGCTCCATTCGAATTGCTCAAGAAATTACTAAGCGCACCGGAATTTCAACCGTTGCTCACCTGACATGTGTTGGATCTACTCGTGAAGAGTTGATGGTAATTTTGCACAGCTATAAAGAAGCAGGCATCACAAGTATTTTGGCACTTCGCGGAGATCCAACTGGTGGACCTAGTGCGCCATGGACACCTACACCCGGTGGCCTCAATCATGCAGATGAGTTAGTTCAATTAGCTGATGAGTTTGGTGGCTTCACAATTGGTGTTGCCGCTTTTCCAGATGGGCATCCAGCATCCAAAGGTGATTTTGAAAAAGACATCGATGTGCTCATACGCAAAGAAGAGCTAGGCGCAACATTTGCTACGACACAGTTTTTCTTTCAAGCAGATCGCTACACACAATTAGTTGATCGTCTTGCAGAACGTGGTTCAAAGTTAGTCATCATTCCCGGCATCTTGCCTGTGACAAATGTGAAGCTGCTCCACCGTATGGCCGAACTTGGTGGGACTCCAATTCCTTCACAGATCGCAGAAGCATTCGCAAAGGTTGAAAACGATGCAGCCGCTGTGCGTGTGTTAGGTGTTGAGATAGCAACATCACTATGCAAACAGCTATTAGCAGCAGGTGCACCAGGATTACACTTTTACACAATGAATAGCTCTACTGCTACTCAAGAAATCTATAGGAACCTCAATGCTTAGCAATGATGAATTCAAGGCAAAGTGGAGTTCTTTGCATAGTGATGCCGAAACAACCGGCATCGTTGGAGCCTGGCTCAGTATCTCTTACCGCTTTGGTTTGATCTGCACGCTACTTCGAATCTCTCCTAATGTGCTTACCTTGTTGGGATTGTTAGGTGCAGTTGCTACCGCTTTAACTGCGCAGTCACCATGGGCAATTCTTTTCTTAGTATTTTCACTGTTCTGCGATGGCATTGATGGCAGCGTTGCAATCTTCCAGCATCGCGAAAGCAAGTTCGGAGCAGCCCTGGATTCAGTGGTAGACCGCGTTAGCGAAGCGCTGTGGTTCTATGCCCTCTATGCAATAGGTGTTCCAGCGTGGATTCCCATTACTTTGTGGTGCGTTGCAGCTTTTCAAGAGTATGCCCGAGCAAAGCTCATGTCACTGGATGTGAGCGACATCGGTGTTGTTACACCCGCCGAACGCCCAGTGCGCGCAAGTTTCTTGTTTATTGTTTTGATTCTTAATCAATTATCAATGCCTGGTGCAACTGAGCTTTCAGTCGCATTCTTAGTACTGCAAATTTATAGCTTTATTAGTGTTGTGCGTTTTTCTCGTAGCCGATTGCTTCCGTAACTAAATCTCCACTAATACCAACGAGAGGCAATCCACCCCCAGGGTGGGCTGATCCGCCAACTAAATACAAACCTTTAATGGGAGAGCGATTCTTTGCTCTCATAAATGCTGCGCGCGCTCCATTGCTAGAAGTTCCATAGATTGCACCACCTGGTGCACGAACGGTTGATTCTAAATCTGCAGGTGTTCTAATGGTTAAAGATTCCAAGCGATCTCGAACCGAGATCCCACGTGCTTCAATTTGATCGATGATGTTATTGGCATACTTGCTAGCAAACTCTGAGTTTGTCCAATCAAACTGCCCATGGGTAGGTGCGTTAACAAGTACGAACCAACCTTCAAGATTTTCATCCTTGCTCATTAATTCATCCTGCGGAGCGCAAATATAGATCGTTGGCTTTTCTACAGGCTTGCCTTCGTTAAAGATTGCATCAAATTCGGCGTCATAGTTTTCTGGGAAAAGGATTGTGTGGTGATTAAGAACTTGTTCTGGATCTTTGCGCATGCCCAAGAGCAGCGAAAAGCCGGCAACGGAGACATCAGCATTTGCAATGTTCTTGCGGGCTTTCTTCAGTGCGCGCTTATGTCCTGTAATCAAGGTGTTATAGACAAGCGATGCATCAGCATTTGCTATGACTGCATCTGCTTCAACAATTGTTCCATCTGCCAAAACAACACCAGAGGCTTTGTTTCCAGTTGTTTGGATGCTAGCAACGGGGGAGTTCAAGTGAAAAGTCACGCCAACATCTACTGCTCGCTGGTGCACCATGGTCGTTAGGTTTCCAAGGCCGCCCTTTACATGCCAAGCGCCAAAGCTTTCTTCGACAAATGCAATTGTCGAAAGAACGGCAGGTGCTTTGCGAGGATCAGATCCGCTATATGTGGCGTAACGATCCATGATGAAACGAAGGCGTTGGTCTTTCAGGATTTCATCCGAATGCTGACGCAGCGTTTTCCACGGTGCAATGATCTTCATATCGCGCATGAATGTGAATCGTTTGATCAAAGAAAGTGGTGATTTAAGTTCGGATTCAACAAAAGGCACGCGGCTCACATCCCATATGCGCTCAGCACGCTTCATGATTCGGTCCCATTGTGCCGCGCTCTCTGCGCCAAAACTAGATGTGATCGCATCTAAAGTTTCTTTGCGAGAAAGATTGGCAAACTTAACGTTGCTGCCATCTGCGAAACGATAATTAAAAGATGGGTTTACTGACTCAATAGGACATACAAGACCCATAGGTTTTCCTGTGCGCTGAAAGAAATCTCTGTATACGGCTGGCAGAGTCAGCAATGATGGTCCAGTATCAAAAGCAACTTTGCCAATCCATTCGGTGCGACATTTACCACCGACTTGATCAGATGCTTCATAGACAACAACTTCATGTCCACCGCGAGATAACCGAGCAGCAGCGGTCATGCCGCCCATGCCAGCGCCAATCACTACGATCTTCATACTGTGCGACCCTTCCATTGGATACTTCCGCGCCTTAAGTATGAGTACGCAATCAGATAAATCAGTGCAAGAACAGATATTGGATGCAACACACTATCTAGTACACGGCCGCGGCTTTTAATTGCACTGAGCGCGCGAGTACCAACTATGGCCGCAAAGCCAAGCCAGCCGTAAGGATTTCCAAGTAGCCCAAGAATTAGAGGAGCAAGGCTGGTTGCAATAAGAAATGCCACTACAAAAAGCGCACCGAAAAATGATCCAAAAGCTTTGTTCAGAGATTTTCCATACCCAGCTTTGATTTCATTCCATGAGCCATACATTCGAGTCTGTGCAATATCTGAACCATTGATTACTGTTCCTGATGATCCGTTCTTAACTAGCTCACGTGCCAAGAACACATCATCGATAACAGCGTGCTTTACAGATTGATAACCACCAATAGATGCCAGCACTGAGCGTCGCACAACAAAGAACTGTCCATTAGCAACAGCCATGGACTTTTGGCCTGACCTTTCGGCATAACGAAGTGGAACGGTTGTGAGCCATGACCATTGCAGTAGTGGTTGGATTAATCGCTCAGCACAACTCTGTGCAATCTGGCGTGGGTATGGGGATACGAAATCTAGTCGCGCACCATTCATGGCTGTCACTGCTTTATTGATCGCATCATTGGTTAAGCGCACATCTGCATCAATTGAGACCAGCACTTCCTCATTTGAGGCCTCAAATAACTGCTGGAGAGCCCAGGTTTTGCCAATCCACTTATCCTCTAGAGCGGCACCCTTAATTACGGTAAAACGTGAGTCGGCCAGAGTAAATCGCTGAAGCAGTTCAAATGTTTGATCTTCTGAGTTGTCATCTAATAAATAGAATTGGAATGAACCTTCTTGGGCTGCCAGGGTTGCAACCACACCCTCCACGTTTTCCGCCTCGTTGCGCATAGGAACAATCACGCCAATAGTTTGGAATAGCTCTGAAGTGCTTTTAGGTGTGCGAATCTGAACACAGTTAACTCCTGTGATTGTGAACAGAATTAAGGGCAACAGGAATAAGAGCGAGAAGAGAATCATGAAGGAGTTACGGTCTTCCGACCCAACGGTTAAAGAAGTATGGCGCAAGCAATACACCCAGAATCAAACCTGAAAATCCTGCAATACCGGGGCGACCAAAGAAGAAGAGATTTCCCACAACACCTGAAAACCATGTCCAGAATAAGAGAAGATCTGCAGCGATTAATGATCCGCCAGCTTTTCGTCGATCACGTGGGGTTAAAAAGTGCAGAATTGTCATCAATAGCATTCCTGATAACAACCATCCAAAAGTATTTGATAATGGAATCTCAGGTTGAAATGGCACATGCGCGCCCTTAACAACCCATGTCCAACGACCGGCTGCAACCATTAGTGGATCTAAAAATAAATCCCATGCCATCATCAAAAGTGCGCCATATAAAAAGACCCATGACTTACCAATACGTCGAGCTGCGACCAAACATGGATGGGCAATCATTACCCAAGCAAAGGGAACAACTAGTGGAACAGAAAAAATCTTTGGACCCAAAGTATCTGAATATGCGTATTCACCAAATGGCCAACTTGTTGCCACACCTAATTGTTCGATGAAGTAACCAAAAATGAGAGTAATGCCCAACATGGTCCAGGCATAACGCGCACCATATGCGGCAATTCCATGAAGAAACATTGTGAGTGCAGCTGTGTAAACAGAAGCAATAGTGATTACGCCAAGAAATCCACCATCAACTAATGGATAAAGAATCTGCATTAAGACAGTTGCACCGAGCCCAACGCTCATCGCCTTGATCAGCAGGGGAGATGCACCACCACGTGCTCTGCGTCTTGGGGTGTAATGGCGGATCGACATAGGAGTAAGTCTGCCCTATTCCCCTTTTAACTAGTAGTTAGGCAATAGTGCCGCGCATATCCTTGACCGCAAAGCGAGCAAATAGCTCTTCTGCGTACCAGTTATAGGTTGCAGTATCTGCAATCGCCTTTTGATGAGCGGCCCCTTTATATGCAAAGTTCTTTATGGCAGCAGATGATTCCCACAATGAAAAAGTCCCCTGTAGCCCTATCGGAGCTTCACCAATACCGATTGCAGCCACCAATCCTGGCGCCGATTTCAGTGAAATTGTTACTGGGGGTACTGAACTCCAAAATCTAAAGTTTTGATGCCATTTAATGCGGGCTCGAGTGATGGCTACAACTGCTCCATCCCAATCTTTAACTGTTGGTTCAAATGGCTCATATCCGGCCCACTTGCCATGAGATGAAATTGGTTCGAGCACCGCACGGAACTCATCAACACAATTTTTGCGCCACTGTTTAATTACAAAAGATTGATCGAAAGCATCTATGTCATGGACTTGTGCAACCAAACCCCAACGAAGTGAATTGGCATCTGCTGGGGTGAAAGTTTCACCATTGCCAGTCCCCAATGATTTGAAGAATCCAACATTTCTAGAACGTCGTAAAACAAAGCGATCTAACGCCATTGCAATAATGGCATAGGGGACAGCAGAAGGTTTTATCCGCCAAAAATAAGCAACAATCATTGTTCACCAACAATCATTGGCTTTGCACCGGTGCATTCAATTAACTCTGCATACGTTGTTGGATAAACAGCATGTGGGTGGCCAGCAGCAGCCCATACAACTTCATAATCACTAAGGGCTTCATCAATCAAAATTGTTGCGGCCGATACCCAGCCAATAGGAGCAACCCCACCAATTGAAAACCCAGATTTATCTTTAACGTAATCTGCGTCAACGCGGCCAAGCTTTTCAATGCCCAAGTTTTTGGCAACTAAATCTGTATCAACTCGGTGACGCCCGCTAGTAATAATCAAGAGTGGTGAGTCATCTGGGAGCTTAAAGATCAATGATGAGGCAATCTGACCAACCTTGATTCCTAGCGCCGTTGCTGCCTCTTGTGCGGTGCGGGCGCTATCTGAAAGGACATGGACTTCAGATTCAAGGCCATGCTCTTCTAAAGCGGTGATTACCCGCCTTACCGCAGCCTTCTCCTTTATGCCATCTGCAGTTGACATATTTATATCCACGTTTCAACAAGTGTAAATACTGCGATTAAATATAGTACATAGGCAAAGCCTATTCGAAGAGTTGCTGGGTTCATCTGACCGCTTTTAATTGATGCTAACCCTGCAATTACTACTGCAGATATCGCCATGGCAATTGGCACTGTCCAAGTGACATCTGGCCAGCTTTGATAATGTCCAAAAAATGCTGTTATTGAGTTAAGTACAATAATTGCAAGTGAGGTTCCAGCAGCTTTTCCTTGTGGGTTCTTAAAGAAGTGAACAAGTATTGGTATTGCCAAGAAACCACCGCCGATACCGAACAAGCCAGTTATTACGCCGATCACCAGTGAGATCACAATTAGCCATAGAAGAGGAACTTTCTTTTCCACCCCTGCCACTGGTTTCTTAAGCATTGAGGTTCCTGCGGCAACTAGAACAAGAGCAAAGCCGGTTGTAATGACTTCATCTGCCATGCGGTGAGCAATGAGGGAAAATCCAACATTTGTTACGAGGCCAATGGCCCAGATAGTGAGAGCCTCTTTGAAAAGTACTTCTTTGTTTTTAATCTTAGGAAGCAAGCCAGAGATTGCTGCTGCCAGAACTACGGCTATTGCCGCCGTTGTTGCAGCTTGTGGCGTAAACCCAAAGATGTATAAAAGGATGGGGACCGAGAGCATCGCCCCGCCGGCACCGATGAATCCAAGGACCGCGCCGATAAAGCCTCCAGCCAGCAACCCACCAATGATCTCCATGGGGCAATTGTGGGGCACTGCGCCCATCTCGGCTCAACACGCTCATGGGCTTGCTATTTGTCGGTGGCAAGGGCTATTTTTCGAACATCTGTTCGAATATCCACAGCCTTGAAAGGTAGCCTCACAAATGTCAGCCAGCCAGGTTAACTCCGCCCTTGATGTGACTATCGATGGGGCAACAACTCCTATCGAGTTCACCTATAAAGGAAAACGTTTTCGCATCCATGCGGTGTTATCTAGATGGTGCGAGGCAGGTGGCTGGTGGAATCGCATTAGCGACGGCAAGTATCGCCCTGATGATCAGGCACGTGCACTGTGGCGGGTAGAGGCGGCACCTATTGGCGCGCTAACAACCTTTGAACTAGAACGCGATGAAGTAACAGGTCAGTGGATTATTCGTAACGTATGAGTTTTATTCACCTCAATGTTGCCAGCGGCTACTCATTGAAATACGGAA
>Ga0164294_10001202_pt1 | contig 24167 bp, 25 predicted proteins | sample GEODES005metaG_FD_111479 | JGI IMG/M metagenome (GOLD analysis project Ga0164294, IMG submission 111479) | Oligotrophic lake water microbial communities from Sparkling Lake, Wisconsin, USA - GEODES005 metaG | ecosystem: Environmental > Aquatic > Freshwater > Lake | place: USA: Sparkling Lake...
AGGCAGTCAATTTGACCTCTGACCTTAAATTAAGGCCTTCTTTTAACCTTTAATCCTCATCATTGTTTTTCAATCACCCATCCGCGCATGCGTCTCTACCCCGACCTGCGTCGGGGCCGCAACCGCGGGGCCCAATCCCCAATCTCTAATCCGCGCGTAAGCGCGTCCCGCAAGCGCGGGAACCAACTCACCAACCACCACTCCCCAATCACCAACCCCCAATCCCTAACCCCCAATCACCAGTCTCCAATCACCCTACCCCCGCCTTTAACGGTGGTTATTGCGATTGGTTAACTTTTACCTAAAAGCATGAATGCTTTTTTTGCTACGCTAATAGCATCGATTTTATGGGTTTTTCTCAAATAATTCTGTGATCCCGTTTTTTTTGTGAAAGCGTTTTCGATTCCAAGTGAGGCAAAAGACTTCGGTACAGCCCCATATCTAGCTAGTACCTCTAGAATCATGCCTCCCAAACCCCCTCTCACACTATTTTCTTCAACCGTTAGTAGGGCCATATGCTCCTTCGCTATTTTTATATATCCTCTTTCTTGGATTGGACTCAGGGTATGGACTGAAAAAATACTTGGATTAATCCCTCTTTTTGCAAGAGTCTTAAGGGATCCCATAACCTCCGAAATAATTCCCCCCGTGGCAAGAATTGCCAGATCTTTGCCCACATTAATCCGCCTAGGAACTCCTAGGTGGAATGCCCCGGAATTTTTGATGTCGATGCCCTTATCTTTGTCTAATCGCAGGTAACAAGTCCCCCTACGATTGTAAATGGCCCTCGTCGCCTCTTCTGTTTCCCAGAGGCCTGTCGGCACAATCGTCGTTACATTAGAGAGAGACCTCATGACAGTAATATCTTCGCTTGCATGGTGAGAAGCGCCGAGAGCTCCGTAGCTGAAACCTCCCCCAATAGAGACAATTTTCACATTTGCCTCGTGATAGGCTGCATCGTTTCGGATCATTTCCAAGCAACGCAAAGTTGGAAAGTTTCCAATCGAGTAGGTAAATACAATCCGTCCTTCCTGCGCCATTCCCGTCGCCACCATAGTCATGTTTTGCTCGGAAACCCCAGCATTGATGAACTGCCGAGGAAACTCTTTTTTAAAGTTATCCAGTACCTTAAATCCAAGATCTCCCGTGATCAGAATTACCCGTCGGTCTTTTCGGGCAATTTCAGCCAAAGTTTGAATGAACTTGTCCCTCATTATAGTTTTTCTAATTCACGAATGGCAGCGTCAAACTCGATCCCCTGAGGAGAGCGATAGTGCCACAAAACGCTATTCTCCATGAAGGAAACCCCCTTACCTTTGATGGTATGAGCAATCAGGACCGACGGCTTGCCTTTCGAATACGGAACTTTCTCAAGCTTTTGAGATAATTTTTTATGATCATGTCCATTGACCTCCTGAACCGACCACCCAAAAGATCTCCACTTGTCAGAAAAGGGTTCTAATTTAATTGTATCCGCTACAGACGCAAGGCTTTGGATTTTATTGTAGTCAATCACAACCACTAGGTTGTCCAAATTGTGATGATGGCCGAAAAGAGCCGCCTCCCAAATTGACCCTTCATCGCACTCCCCGTCTGACAAAATCACAAAAACGCGGGCAGCGCTACCCGCAAGTTTCAAGGCCTTGGCCCGTCCAACGCCCACCCCCAACCCATGCCCAAGACTGCCCGTGGATAACTCTACTCCGGGATTTCCAGATTGAGTTACATGCCCACTCAAGGCTGTTCCATCCTGATAATAAGACTTTAGTCTTGAAGGCGGAAAGTAACCCGATTCAGCAAGTACAGCGTACAAGGCAGCTGCCGCATGCCCTTTGCTTAAAATAAGCCGATCTCGTTGATCCCACGCCGGCTTTTTGGGCCGGTATTTTAATATCCTTCCATAAAGAACCGATAATATATCAGCCACGCTGAAAGAAGAACCTACATGGGAACTATTCCCACGTTTCGTCATAGCAAGAACATGCTTCCGCACCTTTTTTGCCAGCGCTTTTGTTAGTACTGCTTTACTTTGAGACATTTTAAGAGGGCCGAAAAGAACCACCAGCCTAAAGGACAGCAAAGCTGATGTATGGATCCCACTCAAATCTTTGGAGTTTGATGGGGCGCTTCACGAGAGCCTCTAGCATTGCAGTCGTCTCCCCCGGCCACTGGGGGTTGTCGAGTTCGTCAAAAGCTAGCACCGAGCCCTTTTTCATTCTTGGCAAAAAGGACTTTAAAGCAGCCTTGGTGGGTTTATAGAGATCACAATCAATAAAAAGAAGACTCACCAGCAGATGAGGATTCTGCTTAACGAATATGGGCGCTGTCTTGGCGATATCTCCTTTGATCAAATGAACTTTTGGTATATGGCCAAGAAATCGGTCCTGATCATAAATCTCTATCAAGCTTTGTAACTCCTCGTAGGAATTGGCTTTCAGATCCCCAGGGTGGGTCTTGGTGTTCTTGTTTTTGTCCGCCTTAGCCAAGGATGGAAATCCGGCAAAGGTATCAAATCCATAAATCCTTCTGGTCAGGTTTTCGGGCTCAATCATGGAACTAAGTTTTGCCCAAGACATCAGACCAAATCCACGGAACACTCCGCATTCCACAATCGACCCCTTGATCGGCAATATTTTCTTAAAAAGCTCATACATTGCTAAGAATCGCTTGAGGTGTTGCCTTCTTACATACTTTGGAAAGCACTCCAGTTTTGATTCAATGGAATCTGAGGAGCGCGTAAAGATATGTGCCACCCTTGGCCCAACAGATGCTTCCACCTTACTTTTAAAAGTTTTCATTTTGAGGGATAATATTAATCGTATATATGTAATCTTGAATTTCAACAAGTCTTAGTATCAGCTCCGCCTACCAGTCTTGATAACTCTGAAATCTCATGGGGCCTAAGACGCCACCCAAACGCGCCAATATTTTCACGCACATGATGGGGCTTTGTTGCTCCACACAAAACAGCATCTGCGCACCCTGAATCAAGCAGCCAACGAAGAGAAAGTTGGGCCGCTGTCCTGTTGAATTGCCCCGCAGTAGCAACAACATGTGCAACACGGTCTAGTGTCGCCTCAAACACCCCGGGTTGAAAAAGGGGATATTTAGATCGGTGGTCATCAGCACTAAAGCGTTTATCGACTTTCATATCCCCTGAAAGTAATCCATCCGCTAGGCCGCTGTAACAAATCACTTTTGCACCAAGAATTCGAGCGGTTTCAGCCATTTTAATCGCCTCGTGCGGCTCAAGCAGATTACCTTTTACCTGAATTGCAGCAATTCCGATTTCTCGGTGTTGAATTAGATCCATTGAATTCACATTCGAAACACCAATGGCTCGAATTTTCCCTTGCTTACGCAGTGTAACCAAGGCTTCTAATGAATCGCCGAGAGGTGTTCTGCCGTCCGACCAGTGCAGATAGTATAAATCAATGCAGTCTGTGCGTAGTCTTTGCAAGCTGGCTTCTGCAGCTTTCAACAGATAAGCTGGAGTACTATCTCGACGCGTGCATCCATGGTCATCCCACGCAACACCGGCCTTGGTGGCAATTACCACATTTGAGCGTGCTCCAGACATGGCATCAAGACAGCGGGCAAGCAAGGTTTCCGCCAAGCCGAGTCCATAAACATCTGCGGTATCAAAAAAAGTTACGCCATTTTCAATAGCGCAAGTGATTGCATTTAATGCGGCAGAGTCATCACGCCCCCCCCAACCATGTCCGCCAGCTGGTGCTCCGCCTAGGCCTATTTGAGTTGGCCTGATTGGTATACCAAACAATTCGAATGTGTCATTGGAATTTCGTATGTTAGAGCTCATTTCCAGATTTTGAGCAGTGTGCGAATGATGATTAAAATGTCTCCAAAAAAACTTCGGTTCAAAACATATTCACGTTGCAGCTTAAGTTTCCGTGGTTGAACTGTGCAGAGATAGAACTCGGCTGGCGTCATTTCTCCCCGAGTTTGCATGATCGAGTCCAAGTCCGCCATTTCCAGCGTGGCCAGATCGGTTATGCCAGGGCGCAATTGAAGGACAATTTGATCTTCTTTCCCATAGTTTTCTGCATAAAAAGGTATTTCGGGTCTTGGTCCAACGAAACTCATGTCGCCTATAAATACGTTGATAAGTTGAGGGATCTCGTCAAGTTTGGTCTTTCTGAGCCAAGCTCCAATCTGCGTGATTCGAGGATCATTTGTGCCCGAAGTTTCCCGGCCCAATGCTTCAGTGCCGTTAATCATGGTGCGAAATTTAAATAATTCAAAATGTTTCCTATGACGTCCAACACGCTGTTGCCGAAATAGAATAGGACCAGACGAGGTGATCTTAACTAATGTTGCCACTAAGATAAGAATTGGAAAAAGTGCAATCAAGCCAAATAGTGATGCGACCACATCGAAGCAACGTTTCACGGTAGAGTCAGTGATCCAATTGCTTCTTTTTAAAGACTCATCGCTCTGGGTAGACATACAGCACTGTATCCGCAATCGTTCGGCTATGACGTCGCAAATAGAACTGACACTTTGGTCCAATGATCGAAGATAAATAAAGGGGGATGCGCCAGATATCAGTCGGCAAGTGGTAGACGGAAACCGCTAATCCTGTGCGCGAACTTCGAATAATGGTTTCGGCGCCTCGAAGTGCCGCTTCTTCTGAGCCCTCGATATCAAGCTTTATCATATTGGGTGCAAAGTGGGGGATGACGTCATCCAGTTTTACGCACTGAATAGAAATCCCGCCGTTAGTACAAATTGAGCTGCCTGTATCGCTTTGGGCAGAAAATTGAAGCATGGTTGTGCGATCAAGTACGCCGCAAGGCAACGCCATGGCACAAGGAATTGCGTGATTATTTTGAGCCAGACTCTCAAAGTTTACAGGATCCGGCTCGAATGAGATGCTTGCTTCAACTTTGTAGCCACGCTTTATTGCAGCCCGCACACTGTCTCCATCAAACGCACCACAATCAATCATACGCAATTGCTTAGGCCATCTCGGAAGATCCGCTGGGAAGTAAGGATCGGGGGTGATCTCTGGGAATCCAGAGTCGTCAAGTTGAGTCACAAATGCCACAAATGCGTCAAACACTTGTCGACTGTGATCATCACTTAACAATGCACGTGCAGCAGCAAGTTCAGGTTTATGGTTGCCGACATCGGAGGCATCAAGCATAGAGCAAAGCTTTCCACCACTTCGATAAGCATTTCTTCCAAACTCACCAAATGAAAGCACTTCCCCCCACCCGAGACCAAGCAGTCGATCTCGTGTGGCCGATTCGTTGACGGCAGGATTCATGACTGCAAAAATTACTGTAGATTTTTTGCGTAGACCGATGGGAATATGAGCGGAATTAGGGGCATGCACAGGTAAATTGCCTACGATTCGAATTCGATCTGCGGCATCATCTATAAACCCGCTGATTGGAATGCCCTCCCGAACAAAACCTTGCAGCACCCAAGACGCGGCGCCGCCCGCGCCAAAAAGAAAATTTTCGCCATGAGTAGATTGTTCTTGGATTATCTTCATAATTTTACTTTTTCAACTGAGTCGATTTCGAATTGTATTCACGCGGATCTTTTGCAAGCCGTTCCACGCAATCTGCATAGTTTCGATAAATACTAGCGGCATCACAATGCTCATTAAAGAAAGAACGGGCACGACCAGCCATTACTTTGAGGCGTAAACGATTTTTATTTAGGCGAAGAACTCCATCAGTTAGCTCCTGGACAGAAGAAAAATTAAAGCCAAATTGGTGCTTGTTAATGAGATCTTGTAATTCACCATCAAACACCGACGCCAGCGGAACACCTTCTGCAAGATATGAAAACACTTTGTTAGGAAGAAAGTTACGTTCAGATGTTTTTCCTGAAGTGCACAATCCAAGGTGAGACTGTTTCAGTATCGCTGCGATAGAAGCGGAATCTGCCCAGCCAGTGAAAACGATATTTTCTAGACCTTGTGCCATTTGATGCAATCTTGGCCTAAGATCGCCATCACCCACAAATACGAAAATTAAATTTGGAATAGATTGCAGTTTTTTCGCTGCTTGAATTGCTGCCTCTGGGTTGTGATATGTTGAAAATGTTCCTACAAAGGTCACGACCATGCACCTGTTTAATTTTTCAGCTATGAGTCGTTGAATCTGCTCGGGCACTACGGTATCGGATTCGCGGTAAGAACCTAGGTAAAAAACTCTGTCGTAGTTGGTGCGCTTTCGATTTGCGCATTCCAACCCCCAAGACAAAAGGGGCTCTGTCATTGAGTAAATTGCTTGGGCCCGATTGAGCGCGTGGTTTCGCTTATGAAATTCGTATTTAAGTACAAGGCGACCGATCCCTTTCAATCCGGTTGGCAAAACATCAACAAAGTTGTCTGGCCACTTATCACGCACATCCACCGCCACAGGTATGTGTCGATCTGCCGCATAACTTACGGCGGCATTTGCTAAATTATGGGGGGGGAAAGAAGTAACAATGACGTCAGGACTTTTTGCAATCTCTGACTGATTTTTAAATTTATTCGTTATGATGCTGTGATCTAGAACGCGCCGAAGGGAAACATTCTTTGAGTAGCTAATGCCTTTAAGTGCATGAATTGTGACACCCTGTATAGGTACAAATGTCGTATCTCGATCGAAATACCACTGCTTACGAAGATGATTGAAGCAACTTGCCCACCATGTCACTTCATGCCCGCGTGACGCAAGTTCTTCCGCAAGAAGCCGTGTTCGAAGACGGCGTACGCCAGGATCAATGGGCAACTGTTCGCTTGGTTGTACAAGCCAAATCTTCAACTTCGAAATTTCTGAAAGTTTTGAATTTCAAATGCTACTTGCTGAATCATGCTATCCGTCATCTCCGGATAAATCGGAATCGACAAGATCCGACCTTGATTCGCAAATGAGTTTGGAAAATCTTCGGACTTATGTCCTAGATACGCATATGCAGGATAGAAGGGCAGTGCCCGAGAATAATTGAGCATGGTTGAGATGCCCGCAGCGTTTAAGTGCTCTTGCAGAGCATTCCGTTCTTCACACCGAATCACATACAAGTGAAAAACATGCGTCCGGTCAGGGGAAATAGTAGGCACAGAAACTTGCGCTACATCACGCAGTAGCTCTTCATACTTCTTGGCAATTTTCTGCCGCGCGGCAGTCCATCCCGCTAAGTGGGGCAACTTCACCGACAAGACGGCGGCCTGCAACCCGTCAAGTCGACTATTGATTCCTTCGAAGGTGTGGCCACCCTTGCCACCGTGACGCGCATACAACTCGCACCAAGACGCGAGTTTTGTGTCGTTGGTTACGATGCAGCCAGCATCACCCATCGCACCCAGATTCTTGCCTGGATAAAAGGAGAAGCTTGCTGCGTTGCCCATAGTGCCGACCCTTCGCCCCTTGTACTGCGCCATATGCGCCTGCGCACAATCCTCAATCACCCATAGACCGCGTTTTTCGGCGATCTTTAAGATCGGGTCCATATCGGCAGGTTGGCCATACAAATGGACCGGGATAATTCCAACAGTACGAGTGGTAACCTTCGCGTCGATCTGTTTCGGATCAATTGTAAAGGTATCAGCGTCTGTGTCGCAGAAGATCACACGACCACCCGCTTGCGTAATTGTTTCTGAGGTTGAAATCCAAGAATGCGCAGGGGTGATTACCTCGTCGCCAGGCTTGATTTTAAGCCCCTTCATCAATATGTAGAGCGCGTCGGTTCCATTGGCGCAGCTTACGCAGTGTTTCACGCCCACCGCTGAAGCAAACTCACTCTCAAAAGTATCTACACATTCACTGCGAATAAATGCAGATTCAGCGATGACACTCGCAATCGCCTGATCAATTTCAAGCTTGATAGAAAGATATTGTGCGTGAAGATCTACGAAGGGAATGGACATTTTACTTTCCTTTAAGTGTTCTGATAAGTCTCGCTGGATTCCCAGCATAAATCCCAGGCTTCAGAATATCTTTTGTGACCACTGACCCAGCCCCAATGACAACATCATCACAAATGCGCACGGGCAGAATTGTGGCGTTGGATCCAATAGACACTCGTTGACCAATATGAGTTGATTTCCACTGAATCTTATCTCCACGCGCTGGACCGCCCATTTGAAATAGGTCATTGATGAACATCACCCCATGCGCCACCACGCAGTCGTTCTCGATAGTTACTAATTCGCACACAAAACTGTGCGACTGGATCTTGCATCGAGCTCCAATGCGCACGCCTGACTGGATCTCCACGAATGGTCCAATAAAACAATCGTCACCGATTGTGCAGCCATACAAATTGGCAGGCTGCAGCACTGTCACGCGCTCGCCAAAGGCCACTTTTACGATACCACAGTTACAAATTTTTGGGTCAGCCATTTACCATCCCCAGTTTACACCTTGGTTCCTTTAAGCCCATGATTACTTCCTGTCTTGTCTCAATCGACTCGTAGATCGCCGAAATTAATTCTAGACTCTTTCTCCCCTCCCCTCCATCGACCAGATGCGCCGTATTGTTGCGAATACTTGAGACCACATGGTCGTAATAGGCTTGGTGACCAAAGCCATAGACGTTAGGCGGGTTGACCGAGTATTTGTTCAGCACATCGTCATCGCCAGGCAAAGGCTTGGCAAAATTCCAAGTCAGCATCTCATTCACTGCGAAGCCGCCAATCACAACCGTGCCACCCTCCCCAAGAATAGAGACCGACCCCTCAAGGTCTTTTGGCCGTGTGGCGGTGGTTGCTTCGATCACACCCAGCGCACCACTTTTAAATCGCAGAACAACCACGGCTGTGTCCTCAGTCTCAATATTAGCAAGAGCCGTGCGGCTCATCGCAAAGACGCTATCCACATCGCCCATCATCCATTCGAGCATATCCACATGATGGCTCGCTTGATTCGCAAGTACGCCTCCGTCAAGGGCCCAGGTTCCGCGCCAAGCATCTTGGCTGTAGTAGGTCTGCGGACGGCACCAACGAACTCGCACGGTTCCCATGACCAACTTACCAAAGCGGCCACTTTCGAGCGATTCGCGAAGTTTTACCACGGGAACATTGAAGCGATTTTGCTTAACCACAAACAGTTTCACCCCGGCCGCGTCGCATGCGGCGATCATGCGATCGGCGTCGCTGAGCGTAAGTGCCATGGGTTTTTCAACCACAATGTGTTTCCCATATGCCGCTAGTGCGATTACATGTTCCGCATGAAGGCCACTTTCAGTCAGCACAACAGCAACATCTATTTTTTCCGACTGCATCATTTTGTGCATGTCGCTATAGGCGGGGACGCTGAACTGCTTGCCAATGGCTTCGGCGCGCATAATTTTCACATCACAAACCGCAGCAAGTTTGGCGTTCGTGATTTGGCTATTTCCAAGCAACTCAGCATGGCGCTTCGATATCCGCCCACAACCGATCAGCCCGAAATGAAGTAGTGTGCTCATAGGGGTGGGTTTAGATTATCGCAGATGCGGTGGGGTGGGGCAGAGTAATAATTGATGCCTATGTTTATTAACTTCGATTTCGCCCCGTGGCCATTCTGCGGAAATATTGATACATCGGATGAGAGTTTTTTGAAATGCCCAACCAGTCGGATAATGGCTGGGTGGAAGCGGGGCCGCCTTCATGATTGTGTTCTGTTCACTGGCGCTAAAGCCAAGCTTTCTGCATGCAAAGTCGATTTGTGGTTCAAGTTCACCCTTAGCCGAGAGCGGCTTTGCCATTTCCTACAGAGCATCCTCTCGGGATTTATGACCAGCGAAATATTGACAATAGAAATGTGCGCAAGGCGATCGCCGTCTGGATGAATTCCGAGCCTTCTCCAATGACATTAATGATGTTTTAACTCGCACCTTCAATGAATTCCGAGAAACACTCGAGCCATACCTCGAGCGAGATCGCTTGAAAAATTTCTTTGCTCCAAACATTTCCCCCATTCAACTTCTGGGCACAAAACCGTTCGTATTGAACTAACAAAGCAACACGATCAAGCAAGCCGAGTCGGAATATTCTCGCTTCGGGATGAAAGAAGTCCCGCAAAATGGTCTGCTTGAGCGCATCCTTTAGCCATAATTCCTCCGAGCAGGAAAATCCCTGTTTGTCCTTGCGCCAGGTAATTTCAGGGGGAAGAAAATCGTTGACCGCAACCCGTAGTGCGATTTTGGACCAACCCTTAGCTAGCTTGTATTCCGCCGGAGCGGGTACCAGCATTTCAATCATGCGATGATCAAGGAAGGGAAGGCGGATTTCGCGGGACCAAGCCATTGACGTTCTATCCTCAAAGTGGTTCAGCGTGGGCACGGAGAGTTTCATTATATCGCGGCGCTGCCTTTCACTAAGTGATTCGCCTGGCAACAGTCCGACTTTCGGAACTTCGCACAGTAGGAGTCGGGCTCCAAGATTCGATCGGTGATTTGCGAATAATTTGGATGGAAGGTAACGCTTGGCTTCCGCAAGCCGAAATTGATTGACTATTGTTCCGTTTCTTAGAAACGAACCAAAGGTATGCAGCGCAGTGAACGGATGATTTTGACGCACGAGAGATTGCAAATGAAATCCAAGGTACTTGCGATATCCGCAGAAAGTCTCATCACCGCCCTGACCGCTCAGGACAACCGTGATGCCATTATCCCGCGCGGCCCGCATCAGTAGATAGTGGGCGACATTGGATAAAGAGCCAAGTGGCGCCTCCATGTTCCAAGTTAGTTTTTTCAAATGACCGAACAACGTTTGCGGATCGGAGGGAATCTTGATCTTGGTGGCGGGCCAACCAGTATGCTTCTCGACCGCTTTAATAAATGGCGATTCGTCGACTTTTGGATCGTCGCTGACCAATGATAGCAGTGCGATGTTTTTCGCATCCAATTCATGGGCCGCACCCGTGATGGATGAAGAGTCGAGTCCCCCCGATAGCAGTATGCCTACAGGCACATCGCTGCGCAGCCGAATCTTAACGCTGTCGAGAAAAGTTTCGCGGACGCGATCGACGAATTGCGGGAATGGTTCAACGGCGGTATTCGCAACGGGACACTGCCAATAGATGCATTCATTCCTAACGATGTCGGCTCCATCCAGTGAAAGTGTCAGCAATCCGCTTGCTGGTACTTGCTCAATGCCCAAAAACATCGTGTGCCGATCTGCGTCAAGAATGCCGAGTTTTATGAACTCTGCAATTGCCTGCACATTCAATCCGCACCTGCCACCCATCAGACGAAGGATGCTCTTCATCTCAGAGGCGAAATAAACGCGGTCACGCTGAACCGCTAAGTAAAGGGGTTTCTCTCCACATCGATCACGGCTCAGGTGCACCTTGCTTTTGGCGCGATCGATCCATGCGAATGCCCACATCCCGTTCAGTTTCGCAAGCGTCGCATCGATGCCCCAATGCTCTAAGCCACGCAGCAAAACTTCCGTATCGGAGTGTCCGACGAAATTGATTCCGGCTGCTTCGAGTTCGGCCTTTAGCTCGACAAAGTTGTAGATCTCTCCGTTGTAGACGAGAACAGAACCGGTAAGAGGATGGATCATCGGTTGCGCACCCGCCGAGCTCAGATCAAGAATTGAAAGTCGCTGATGCGCGACAGCAATATTCCAATCGCCTATGCGCGAGTTCCATTCGCCCGAATCATCGGGACCGCGATGCGCCTGCATTTTGCATGCCGCTGTCCACGGTGCTGGAGCGACAGGTTCTCGGCTAATGGATCCAACCAGACCGCACATGTTAGTTCCTCACAAGCGATTCGTAGATGCGCATCAATCTTTCAGATGATAGTTTTAGATCCATGTGTTCGACGTGGCGGCGCAGATCCAATGGGCGTGGTGCTTGCAATACTTCACACAAGGCCTTTGCCAATAATTCCGGATCTGGTTTACAAACGCGGCAGGAGGGTTCGCGCGAAGCAATTTCCGCTAAGTCGCCGACATCGGTAGATACAAATGGCACATTGCATGCAAGGGCCTCTTTAACCGAGTTAGGCCAGCCTTCCGATATTGAAGTGCAGAGGACCGCATCGCAGGCTGCAACAAAATTTGGCATATTCTTATGAGATATTCCAGATGCGATTTTTAATTGCACACATCTCATTTGGCTGTTTGCAATCTCTATAGTCTGTTTACATAATGATAAGCGCTTATTTCTGTCATTTATGCTTGTAGATGTAAATAAAACATTTTTTATTCTGGAGAAATTATTAACTCGATTCTCACATGTTTTAGGGCTCCACAAATTTAGGTCAATAGGCGAAGCCATAACAAATAGCTTTCTATTTAACCCTAGGCTAGTTAGTTCATTTGCCATTTTATTAGAAACTGCAAAGACCGCTGAAAATTTATCGAGGGCCAATTTTGTAAGTGTGCTGGACAAATGATTGTGTAATCCCATCGTTATTCCGATATTATTTACAATATTGAAATCGCTACCCCTGAGCGTTAAGCAGAGTGGCTTATCCCGAATTGTGGAAGTTACCCAAGCACATGCAGATCCATACTGAGCATGTACAACATCAAATTTTCGTGATAAGGCACAAATTCTCTTACGAGCAGACATTATCTGAAATGGTGATCTCAGGTTTCCAAAATATTCAAGTTGTACATCGACTCCAATATCCTGAAGGCCGCGTAAGGCTGTGTACATGAAGCAGCCCGCATTCATTTTGGCTGGATTAAAATTATGTGTCCAAAGCACGCGCATGTTTATCGTATTACTTTAGTTTGGCTTGCGGCATCTTGCTTCGACCCCATTGCCGCCTGTGGTGACCAATATCTCAACAGCACCGAGCCGGTCAAGTGTTGACCGTATCTGTGTAGGCGTACGAAGATGCTTGTACCAGTCAGTGAGTCCATCATGAGTGTCAAGCACCGACCATGCATATTGTTGTTCTATATTTAATTGAGGATAAACATGGAGATGAGTGGCGAGGGGCGAAAATCTAGAAAGAACTTGTTGGCCAAGCGGAATACGTTGCACTAACTTATGCAGTGGAAAAAGAACTTTGGTGAGAAGTTCGCATATTCGGATTTGATTGTGCGAAGAAAGCCGCTTCAAGATTGGCCGAATCAAAATTGCGGAGAACTTTGTGAATCGTTTAATGTTTGGAGCATAATGGTCAATGACCAACCAGCCACCTGGTTTCACTTGGTCAAATAATTTCTGTATTGTGACCTCTGGATTTGGTGTGTGCTGGATCACGCCAAGACAGACCACCAAATCGAACGATCCCGGCTTGAATGGCGCAAGGCAAATATCGCATTGAATAACTCTGTGCCGTTCATTTTGTGGAAAATTAAGTTGGTTGGACTCCACCGCCGAACTTAGATCGGTCGATGTTAAATGGACTGCGGGGTAACCCAGCAAAATCTCAGTGAAACGGCCAGCGCCACAGCCAGCTTCAAGAACCTGCAACGCGGATTTTTCAGACAGTACTTTAATCAGTTCTTGACCAAGGCAGCGGTTCATGCGGTCAGCCGTAATGGTGGTATTGGTTTGTGAATCCAGTTGCGTCAGTCGCCAGCGCTTCCACTGTTCGCCAAAGGCGTCGGCGTAGTTGGTGTGATTGGAAACTATCCTTGGGATATTGTTTGCGATTTCAAATTTGTCGCCTTCCCTTGCTTGTAACCCTCCCTTGTTTGTCAGGAGGGGTTGCAAAGTGACAGGATCAAAAAGTGGGGGAAATAGTGGTTCTGATATGTTTGTCATAAATGTATTTGGATGTCGAAGCGGTTCGCCCAGATCATAAAGTTATACATTTTCCAAAGACGGGGTGAAAAGTCAGCTTTGCCGTGTTCGGTCATGGCAAACCATTCATTGAGTATTTTATGGCAAATGACCCCAGGGTTCGAGTGTTGAAACTCGCTTAAATGTTCAAAGAAATGCTGTTTCAGGGGCCCGAGCAACCAATGCCGAAATGGAACATTAAAGCCGTTCTTGGGTCCGTCTAGAACAAAGTCTGGAACGATTCCCCTCAGCGATTTTTTAAGCAGCCATTTCTTTTGACCATACGGCATCTTGCGGTATCCAGGAATGCGCACAGCGAAGTCAACCAAGTCATGATCAAGAAACGGAACCCGCACCTCCAAGCCATGAGCCATGGCTGAGCGATCAACTTTCTCAAGATAAATATCTGGAAGCACAATGCTCAGATCGACCATCGACATTTGTTGGCCAATATCAAGATGGGAAAAGCGGTCTCGCACCTCGCGGTAGTGGCTCATAGGATCAGATGCGGCAATTCGTTCACGCAGTGGATCAGTAAATATCGAAAGCGCCTCTCCGCCAAGACTTTCTGATGTCAACAGCAAGCCGATCGTGGTGCCAAGATCTTCTTGCCCGTAGATATCACAATAGCGAATGATGCGTTGACGGAGGCGGGAAGCGGGCAGAGCGCGGGAAGAAATTTTCCCTAGAGCAGCAAGAGCATGAAGAAGTGGGTGCATACGCAATGACGCATAGCGCCGATATCCACCAAAGACTTCATCGCCGCCGTCGCCCTGCAAGACCACCTTGATTTGACCGGAGACTTTTTTCGCCATCAGGTAGAGAGGAATATTCGCCGCATCAAAGAATGGCATGCCGTGGTGGTCAATCAGTGCCTCAACAACTCCTGCAATATCACGGCCTTCTATGAATAGTTCGTGGTGGTCAGTTCCAAAGTGCTTCGCTACTCGGCGCGCCTTCGGTCGTTCATCTTTATAATAAGGGTTATCAAACCCAGCTGCGAAAGTCGCTAGCCGACCTTTATGGTGACGAGCGGCAAATGCTGTGATTGCGCTTGAGTCCATACCTCCGGAAAGGAAAATACCTACTGGCACATCGCTAATTAATTGTCGTTGAACTGCGGATTCTAGAAGACGACGAGTAGAAACGATAAGTTGTTTTTTTGTGTCCTTGGTTTGATTCGAAAGCGCGGACGCTTCTTCAAGTGACCAGTAAGCGACGGATTTATATTTAAAAGTGTTGGTATCAAGTTGTAGAAAATGGCCAGGAAGAAGTTGACGGATATTTTTATAAAGAGTTCGTTCTCCCAGTGAATTGCCGTAGAACATCCATTCATTCAGTCCGCCAACATTGCATTCGGGGGTATGGCCAAGTAAGGTAATTAGGGCGCGTATTTCGGAGGCAAAGACTAACCTTTCGTCATCTAGGTAGTAATAAAGTGGCTTAATACCAAGTCGATCTCGCACCAACCAGACAGCATGGTTCTCTTGATCATGCAAGGCGAACGCGAACATGCCATTCAGTTCCCTAAACGCAGAAGATCCAATTTGGGCAAACGACCGCAGAACAACTTCCGTGTCGCACGTCGAATGCAAATCAGACAATCTCAGCGATGAGGCAAGCTCACGGTAGTTATACACTTCGCCGTTGTATGTAATAGCGAAGCGAGCGTCCTCCGATAGCATTGGTTGACTCCCCAACTCCGATAGATCGAGAATGCTTAGGCGGGTGTGTCCGAACCACACGGAACCGCGCGTGCATTCACCGTGAGCATCCGGCCCACGGTGACTCATTAAGGATAACGCTTTCTCGCGCGAAGAGGAATTTTCTGGAGCGAATCCTTCGCGGGCGACTGAGCCTACGATCCCGCACATTACCGCACCACCGTTTGGGTTGGATGCGGAATAAAATCTGGTAGAACAAAGTTTGGATATTCCTTCGCATTTCGTTTTGGATCAAAGTCGGCAGCCCGCAGGCGGCCGTCTGGATGGCTCCTGTCTTGAGAGGTAAAAATGATTGCCTCTGCTATTGCGCTTTGATTGCGGACCAGCACCAAGCGACCCCATTTATCACCTTCGAGAATCTCAGATGTGGCGCCCGAACAATCAGTGGCAACAATGTGAGTTCTGCGAGCTAGTGCTTGCTGGATCCTGTTGGGACAGAGTTCTAAATATTGATAGGATTTTATTGCAGACATAAATTTTGTATAAAACGCTGGGCTAAACGTGCCCACCTTAAGTGCAATAGCCTGCAGGGGGGGCATCGCAGTTCAAGCGTCATAAGATCAACAAATACGTTGTCGGAATTTCTTCGCTGTAGATTGTCAATGTGGGTCTTTGGAATATCTTGTGACTGACGTCGAGACGATTTTTATTTTAATTCACTTATGTTGTTTTCACTAGTACTCCTTAAGGATTCAATGCTTTCTTGAGCCGCCCCCGATTCCGTAGACACCTCAATTAGCGAGAGTGCTCGCAAGGAGCCCCCGCTGGACAAGTCGAAAAAGTCTGACAAGCGTACGGATCGTTCATTCACTTCCGCTTTCAAAGCCGAGACAGTACGCCTCCGCCAAGTTGGCGTCCGCAACAATGGGCAGGGTGTCAGTGACTTGAAACTGACGTAGGCCACCCTTCGGTATTGGGTTCTCCGCGCCAAGACCGACGCGGGCAATGGTCCAAATGGTGCGTTGGCAATCGATAAGCACGATGAACTCCTGCTTGCGGCGCCAAAACAAACGCGTGCTGATAGATTTGAAATTTTAAAAAAGTGGATGTGTTCTTCGCGACAGGAAGCCATTGAAATTTCAATTCATCCATGTCCAGAAGGATCGGTCTTCAATCACTGCGCATTGCAGACTGAGGCGGTCGTGTAGTAGCTCTGGTGTCACTGCTTGACCTCAATCCTCGGTTACGTAATCTAATGAATATTCTTGTCGTTTAGTCTTGCTGAACTCCTAAGGATTAGGCTCTCAATGCAACACATAAATCGACTTCTGTGGCAATCTTTAGCTCGAGCTCTTGTTGGGCTTGGGTTGCTGGCTATTTTGATTTGGAGCGTTACCCCTCTTGTTTTCGGTACCTATAGCGGATGCCTGGCAGCTGCATCGACTTTGGGAGCAGCATCATGCTTGGGATTTGATCGGGTGATACTTCTCGCACACCCCTCAGAATTGAAGCCCTTGCGGCAAATCTGCTTCGCGATTCCATTTGCATTAGGGTTGGCAGCGGGCGCGGCATGCTGGTTGGTTTCGGTGTATTTCACTAATTCAGCGGTGGGCGTAACTTCAATCGGCAGTATCGGCCTCTTAGCAATTGCGCTAAACGGCTTATTGCAGCTATGCGGCTCGGCCGCCATATTATGCACGTCGCAGTTCCTAATCCGCGATGGGCGGTTCAATGCCGCCAATTTGTTTTTGTCATTCCCTTCAATCATCGTTCTAGGCGCACAGGTGATAGCGGTTCGCCTATTTGGTAGTTCCGTCAGCTGTTTGGCGACAGGGGCTATCGTTGGCTGGATCTCGATCCTTATGATTGTATTCCTGCGTCGCTTCCATGTACCAGCGGAGCCATTTCAATCAACCAGATCCGTGCTACAGCGATGGTGGAAGCCAGCAACAATTCGCATGGGAACTGGTCTCTGCTCGAATGCTAGGACACAGTTAGGCTATTTAGTTGTTTTTATCTCGACACCAGTCGGTGCCGAGTTAATAGCAGCAATTCGTCTCTTTGATACCGGCGGCAGCATGCTCTCAAGTCTCATCGAGCGGTCGTGGGGCACCTCGCTCGCCTCCATTAGTTGCGATAACGAAACGCAGATGCGCGTGACCGAAACTTCTAATTTAATAGATAGCTTTGCTAGTTGGTGTCTCAAGTTGGCATTCATCGGTCTGCCCGTGTTGGGAATCACCGTACTTCTTGGCCGATACTTTGTACCAAGTCGCTGGTACTTTGTAGTCCAAATAGCTCCACCACTTCTGATTGCCGTTACCATTGCGGCACAAGTTGCCTGGATCGAAAGGTTGTTTGAGTATCAGAGACGGTTCAAAGTTGGGCTTTGGACAGAGGTACTGATCATGACCAGTTCAATTGCTTTGTATGCCACCCTATTGCCGATTACAACTAGCCTCACTTCAGCAGCGTGTGTCTTCGCCGCGATAAGCACGAGCACGATGCTAATTCGCGGGTACGCAAGTATGTATTTTGGAGTTTTTCAGACGGCATCTCGACGATTATTGAGGACGGCCGTCTTGGTCTCATTGTTAACAGGACTTGTCGTCTGGGTTGTAGGAATGCTCCCGAAATGAGTATTCCTCCGGTTGAAGTTTGTTCTATCGCTCTGTGGCATCGAGTATGTCGAGTGCTTCGCATTGGAGTGATTGCCGGCCTTTTCCTCTATTACTGCGTGATTCCAATCGAGTTCTTGGTGACGGACGAGTATAAAGTAACTAACGATTTTTTAAAAATTGAATTACCGAAAAGATCGCTGATCGATGGTCCGCTTTTGGCGTTACTTGCGTTCTTTGGATTCTTTCTTGGAACCCAGTCATTAATGCGCACTCAATTGAATTTCAAAATTCACCTGTCCAAAGCTGGGGAATCGGCTGCTCAGGTTGCGACCCTGTTGTTGGTTGGAGTTATCGTACTCACCCCATTTACAGGAATTTTAAACTCAACAGCCAGTTCAGAAGATGCCGTGATGATTGTTAACAGTTCACGTCTCGTAGCGATTAACTCGCTTCTGCTTACTGCCACTGCAGCAACATCTGCGGCAGCAATGACCTTGTATTTCTTCAATTCCGCGACGCGCCGAAAAAGCGCCTGGTGGCTGCTGTGGGCAGCTGCAATAAGTTTCCTCGGTATGAAAATTGGCGATAAAGATCAAGTAGGGGCTGTTGCGCTTGTTTGTATTGCAAGCCTTGCACTCAGACTGAGGGGCAATGTTCTTTCGACCATGGTCGCGTGCCTACTCTGCGTTGCCGGTCTTTTTGCAGTTCCCTCTTCATCGCTATTTAAGTTCTCATTACTTGGAATCGAACCAGATTTTTCGCGCTTTTTGGTTCTTCCTTCATCATCAGACCCTGGAGGGGCGTTCGCTATCATGTCGACCGCGATGGATCAGGACGCTCCACTTGGCAACCTTGATTACAGCGCGCTAAATTCTATTAGCGATGACCTTTTATCCTTCTTACCGGGTTGGATTTATCCAGAGCGACCCGCTGATCCAGGAACTTCAATCGCAAATTTTCTAATAGGCCCAAAATATGTTAAGGGATACGGTGTCGGATACTCCCCTTATGTCGACTTTTATTGCGCTTTAGGTTTAATCGGACCTGTTTTAATTGGAATGTTGATTGGTGGACTGATCACGATATTACTACGTTTGGCAAAGCGTGCCGATTCATCTGGTGGGCTTGTGGTGGTGTGCGGACTGGTCACCTTCACCGTCCTCGTCGTGGGTCAGCGGTTGTCGATGATGGGGGCTGTAAAGCAACTACTATATTATAATGGCATCTTGATCTCAGCATACATCGCGATGGCGACTTACTCCCAAGCGAAGCGAAAAATACGCCTAGCCTGATTTTCGTGCCTACCTCCTGATACAAGTCATCGTATTAGTTGTTTTCTTCTTTATTTATGTGCGAGCCCAAGTTCGCAACTAAGCGCATCGCTGCCCTGCGGCTCAGTATTCTGCAGGACGATGTCGACATTCACAGTCTGTCGCAATTAACGAGGCGCAAAACAATGCGAGACAATGAAGCGAACTCTCATGTGAGCCAACCTTGATTAGGGAGAAATTCTTCATGAGCTGAAGAATACTCTAACCGCATGTTTCGAATTGTATTTAGGACATGATGCGAAGACAGAGTTAGTCAGACAAACCACTCCACCTGCGCAAGTAGTTTTTGCTTGCGCGCCTTTGCCAGACTGCAACGGGGTGATGCCTTGAAGTGGCCACTCAATACCAACGGTGGGATTATTCAAGTTTATGAAAAGCTCAAATTACGGCGCCCAGTCCTCCCAAAATTTTCTGAATCACAATATTCTGCTTATGTTTTGCCATATAACTATTTTCATGAATTCGTTTCCGGGAAAAGATCCCCATGCATAGAGAAACGCCAGAAAAGAAGAGGCCTATCAGTATCGTGGTCACCGGCTTCAAGCAAGCCGTCCCCATTAAAATCGCTCGGCCGATGAAAATAATGGCAACAAGAGTTAAAAGATGTATTACGAAAATATTTTTTCGTATTCACTTTTGTCCGAGGTCTGGCGATAGTATAGTTACTGTTTCAGAAGCGTATGTTTTAGGTGCGGCTGATAAAGGTTTTTTCATAGGCTCGCGGCGCCAAGATCACTACCGATGGCGTTACCAAGACAAGTTTAGGCCCAAGGAAGCGTTACCTTTGCGAGTCCAGAGGTCACGACCCTACAAACGAAGAACATAGTAATAAAATTTGCACTGATGGACCTTGAGAAATTCCTGCATAGCGAAAAAGAGTCGTAAAAGGCTCTCGGAAAACAATTTTTTCAGGTTGAGTAACGACGGCAAGGAATGGAACGACTAATCCAAGGGAAAGGACCTCAGCAGATGCACTTATGAGCATCAACAGCGCAAGGCAGGCAGCATGCCTTTTTTGTTGTTCGCTTATGTGCCTCCAAATTTTTACAAGATTCTTTTTAAGGAAACGTGTTTTGTTTTTTCTGTAGTAGTGTCTTCTTAATTTAACATTTAACCACTCTCAATCTTATTTTTTTTGCTAGCGTCAGAAAGTCTTGTGATTCCATTTTTTATATTAGTTTCTGGTCTATAATCAAGGTTGCATTCAGCTTTACAAGTATCTGCCAAGGAATGCCGGACATCCCCTTCACGCTCGGGCAGGTAACGAGAAGATGAAACTTTTTTTGAAGCATTATGTTTTCGGAGTGCAGAGTTCTGGGCTTTGCGAAAAGCGGCTGAAATTAAATAGGATAATTCGTTTAACGTTGTGCGTTTGCCACAGGCAACATTGTAAATCTGGTTTACGGCTTTTTTAAACTTGGTGAGGCCGGCTAGAAGATTCGCCTGGACGGCGTTGTCGACATAGCAGAAATCTCGGCTCGTCTTTCCATCGCCGTAAATCTGCACCGGCTCTCCCTTCCGAATCGCGGCAATCCACCGCGGGATTACGGCGGCATATGGCCCGTTCGGATCTTGGCGTGGCCCAAACACATTAAAGTACCGCAAGCCTATAGTCTCCAATCCGTAACATTTTCCAAAAACCCCCGCATAAAGCTCATTCGCGTACTTAGAAACGGCGTACGGAGAAAGCTGCCTGCCGATTCTGTCTTCTTGTTTTGGCAGAACAGGGCTGTCGCCATAGACGGAACTCGAAGAAGCATACACAAAACGCCTCACCCCCGCATCTCGAATCGCGATCAGCATGTTCACAAATCCCGTTACGTTTACCTCATGGGTGCTCAACGGATCCTTAATAGAGCGAGGTACACTGCCCAAGGCGGCTTGGTGGAGGACAATGTCGACAGGGTGAGCAGTATGCCGAGGGTTGTTAGCATTAATTTTCAAACCCTCGCCCACTGCCATCTGCCCACTACCCACTTTTGGCATTTTTAAACCGAAAGCTTTGTAACAATCCTTGAGTTTTCGAATATCTCCGCGAACGAAATGAAAACGTTTCCAAGCTTTTTCCCCGACAGCTTTGCGCACGAGATTCAGGTTCTTTCTATGCCCGGTAGCAAAGTTATCCAGCCCGACCACTTTTTGATTTAGTTTCAGCAATGTCTCAATTAGGTGAGACCCAATAAAGCCAGCGCAACCCGTCACGAGCCATGTCCGCTGCTGACGTAGCATCGTTCTTTTAACGGATTCGTAATATGGGTATTTCAAAATCGAAATTCAGGATGCATTAGGCTGTTAGCAGTTAGCCGTGAATCCGAACTACTGCCCACAGCTAACTGCGTACTCACCACTAACAACTACGCCTGAAAATACAGTTTGGGCCGATTAGCTGGCAAAACGCAATTTCTCGTATCAACCAGCGGAATGGTAAGCTTGGAAAAATTATGCCCTTTGAAAGGTGCGTGCGCTGTGGAAACAAGAACTAAGTCAGCAACTGAATCAATTTGCATAGATTTTCTTCCAGCCAAATGTGAATGTTCTCGGGTGGGGCGTATTGCTGGCACATAGGGATCGTGGTAAACGACTCTCGCGCCTTTCGCCTCAAGCTTTTCGATGAGAATATAACTGGGGCTTTCTCTGTCATCATCTACATCGGCTTTGTAGGCGAGGCCGAGAAGAAGGATTTTTGAGCCCTTCAAGGTCTTGCCGACGGTGTTTAACGCCTCCCCCACCTTTGCCACCACGTGATCGGGCATAGCTGTGTTTATCTCCCCTGCCAACTCGATGAAACGCGTAGTATGCCCAAACTCCCTCGCCTTCCATGTCAGGTAAAACGGATCGATGGGAATACAGTGACCCCCCAGGCCCGGACCAGGATAAAACGGCATAAAACCAAAAGGCTTGGTCTTGGCCGCCTCAATCACCTCCCAGATATCGATTCCCATCGATCCATAAATAATCTTTAGCTCATTGACCAACGCGATGTTCACGGAACGAAAGATATTCTCCATCAGCTTAGTCGCTTCGGCCGCTCGCGTGGAGCTGACCGGCACTAATCGTTTGATTGCCTTTCCATAAAGCTCCTTCGCTCGCTCCAGACAGGCCGGGGTCAGCCCCCCCACCACCTTGGGAATTTCGGCCACCTTACTTTGCGGATTCCCAGGATCCTCCCGCTCTGGCGAAAAGGCTAAATGGAAATCTATTCCAGCCTTTAAACCGCTCCCCTTCTCCAAAACCTTTCTCAAATCCTCATCCGTTGTCCCTGGATAAGTCGTCGATTCTAACACTACCAGTTTTTTCCGTCCTCCGTCTTCTGGCTTTAAGTATGGGGCAATCGCCTCCCCGCTTTTGAGAATATAAGAGATATCTGGCTCACGGTTTTTCTTCAGTGGAGTGGGGACACAGATGAGAACCGCTTCCGAATGCTTTGCCAACGAGAAATCTGACGAAGCTGTAAATTTGCCAGCTTTCACCTGCACAACCACATCCTCTGCCGGAATATGCCGGATATAACTTCGCCCCGCTTTAATCTCCTTCACCTTGCTAGTATCAATATCCAGCCCTAGCACGCGACAGCCAGATTTCGCGAATTGCAAAGCCAGCGGTAAGCCGACATAGCCAAGGCCGATTATTGCCAGCTCGTAGTGAGTAGTTTGATTCATAAGTTTTAGGTGTTAGGTTGAATTTCTGAATTTAATTTTCGTATTTCGGAATTCGAATTTTGAAATTTAAAACCAAAACCGGCCATTGTAGGGGCCTTTTTCGGGGCAAATGACAGCTAGACAAATATTTCGAGACATCTTCTTCAATCAAACATCTCCTATTCTTAAATTCGAAATTCACAATCCTAAATATTTTTTCTTTAAGCTTTTTTCTTTCGACCTGAACATGTTGCCACCCTTGGTCGATTGTGCCCGCGTTAGCGGATTCAAAACCAATCTTTTCCTGCCCTGTTCTGTGCTGTCTAAGCATCCCGTGGGATAGCTGGACCCAACCGCTACTTAAATTTTGTCAGTAGCGGCATGGTCCTCAAAAAACCTGTAACCAGTGGAAGCAAAAGCTGACCGTGGCTGTGCCAACGACGAATCGTTTCCAGCTTTTCTTTTAGTTCTATCGGCAAGTTATTGTTCGGATCTTTTTCCAAACGCACCACCTCTTGGCCTAACTCCTCAAAAGCTGGCCCAATTTTCTTGGTGACAAATGTTTCCACCGCTTGGCGTAAGTGATCTTCCGCTATGAAATGTTCTGCTCGGTTGCCATTCTCGCCCTCAACCCGAATCGCTCCCAGCTCTCGCAAAAACTTTAATCCCTGACTGACCGAGCCCCGACTAATCTTTAGCTTTTTACAAATCTCCCCCGCCTCGATCGGCCGAGCCGAAACAAAGACCGCCCCATAAATTAGCCCGACCGATTTGGGAAGCCCCAGGATCACACAGAGTTTTACGCAGAGATGAAGGATAGAATCTTCAGGACTAACCGCCGGAGCATTCCGTGAAGGCTTAGATTTCATGCTTAGAGCAATCATAGGTTTCTAGTTCAAAGATTAAGCATTTCGGATTTCGGATTTTGGATTTTGGATTAGTACTTAGAGATTATGAAGTATCTTTGATTGGTCCGGTCTGTACTAGGGCCAGCGCCATAAAAGTTCGGTTTCAAAAATATCTGAAATGCTCGATCCGAGGATACTTTGGTCCAGCGCTGAAAGAGAGGAATCCATAACCGATTTGTTATTCTCCACCTTTTCCTTTTATGTTTCAAGTTTTTTTGAAACTATTTTTACACTGATTGTTAGCCAGTTAAAGCCATAGCTCTTTAGATATAGGGCCCTAGTTAGCCTGAACTAATAAGCAGCTA